>TARA_R110002073_G_scaffold203150_1_pt1 | contig 132001 bp, 126 predicted proteins | sample TARA_R110002073 | Tara Oceans TARA_R110002073 (sample SAMEA4397174) | marine metagenome | biome: Polar Biome; feature: [DCM] deep chlorophyll maximum layer (ENVO:01000326); material: water (ENVO:00002006), including particulate matter (ENVO:01000060) such as... | depth 40 m
TTAGATTAATAAAAAATAAGTAGTTACACAAATTTATTTACAGTGCCCAAAGTTTGGCATCTGCGCTTAAAAAAATTCATAGGTTTTCAAAAGAAAGTCCTTTGAAATATAGTGTTTCAAAAGAGAGCGAAGGATTAGTTGGTGCAACCAAGCATTTATTTATTGCCGATCCTTTTTCTAGTGATGCATCTGATTGTTGTACAGGTTCTCAAAATCCATTTGACGTAAGTGATCTTCCTGATTCAAATGAAAGCACCTTATCTTATTTATTTAGTTTTTTTTCAAGCCATCCTGATACGAGACAAAGAGTTCAAGATCTAGAAGGTATTGATCATAGAATGGTTCGTAAAATATAATACCTGTTTTCTTTAACCAATATAATACCTTCACCAAATTTTAAGATATTCTTAAAGTTTGGTGAAGGTATTTTATTAAATTTTCTATATCAGAATAATTATGTCTTGCGCTAAGAGTAACTCTAAGCCTTGATAAATTTTTAGGAACAGTTGGGTATCTTATAGCTGTAATTAAAATATTATTATTTTTTAAATTTTCAGAAACTCTTAAAGCTTTTTCATTATTATTAATTAAAATTGGCTGAATGTGAGATAAGTTATTATTTATAATATTAATATTATTTTCTAAAGCTAATTTAATAAAATATTTTATATTATTATTTAATTTAGTTCTTATCTCATTATTATTTATAGCTTCTTTTACGAGTTCATAATTTGCATAAGTTAGTAATGGCGATATAGCGGTTGTATAAATATAACTTCTTGCAAATTGCCTTAGGCTTTCTGTAAATATTTGACTTCCTGCAACAAAGGCTCCAAATCCACCAGCAGCTTTACTAAGAGTAGCCATATAAATATCAGCGGTTTGTTTTATTAATTTATGATTGTCAATATTAACTAAAAAGTCATGAGCATTATCTAATATAATATATAAATTATATTTTTTTTTAAGGTACAATAATTTTTCTAAATCAGGTCTGTCTCCATCCATACTAAAAAGACCTTCAGTTACTATAAAGCTGATAGTGCTATCAGGTAATTTATTTTGGTTTTTTTGAATTAATAGTTCTAAATGATCCAAATCATTATGTTTGTACCTTGAAAAATTTATATTATTTAATAAAGTTGCATCTATTAAAGATGCATGATTAAACCTGTCATGATACAAATATAATTTTTTATTAGTGATTTTATTTAAGGCTGTAATTATGGCAAGATTTGCCATATAACCTGTTGAGCATAACAACGTTGATTCATAGCTTGTAAAATCACAAAGTAAATTTTCTAATTTTGTATGAATATCATGATGTCCGGATATTAAGTGTGATGCGCCACTCCCTATAGGATATTTTGATAAATTATTTTTTATTAAGTTTTGAATTGTTTTATTATTTCTAAGCCCAAGATAATCATTATCGCAAAAATTTAATATATTATTGTTATTAATATTTAAGCTGCGATAAAGATTATTGGCTTTATAATTATTTAGACTTTCTGTTATTAAATTATTTAATTTATTGGTCATGCATCAGATTTTCTGGTTGCAAATTTAGTTTTTTAAATAATTGTTTATCAGTTTCTTCTAGTGGTAAAGGAGTGGTTAATAATTTTTCTCCATAAAAAATAGAGTTGGCACCAGCAAGAAAGCATAAGGACTGCAATTCTTCGCTCATTGAGTTTCTGCCTGCTGATAACCTAATATATGATTTAGGCATTAAAACTCTTGCAAGTGCTATTATTTTCACAAAGTCAAAAGAATCAATTTTCTTTTCTTTGGCTAAAGGAGTACCTGGTACTGGAACTAATTTATTAATAGGAACACTTTCAGGTTGTGGATCCATGTTTGCTAAAATTTGTAAAAATTTTAATCTATCTTCTATATTTTCACCCATGCCAATAATGCCACCACAACAGACTTTAATGTTGTTTTTTCTAACATTATCAAGTGTATCTAAACGGTCTTGAAAATTTCTTGTGCTAATTATTTTTTTATAATATTCAGGAGATGTATCTATATTATGATTATAATAATCAAGCCCAGAATCATTTAACTCTTTTGCTGTATCATTATCAACCATACCGGCTGTAAGACATGTTTCAAGACCTAAATCTTTTACAGCTTTAATCATTTTTGTTATTTCAGGAATATCTTTTTTAGGAGGAGATCGCCAAGCACCACCCATACAAAATCTTGTTGCTCCAGCATCTTGAGCTTTTTTTGCTAGCTCAACAACGCGCTCTAATGGTAATAATTTTTCTTTTTGAATATCTGTATCAAAATGACCACTTTGTGGGCAGTAAGAACAATTTTCTGGACAGTTACCAGTTTTTATACTTAATAATGTACTAATTTGTATTTTATTAGGATCAAAGTTTTTGCGATGAATATTTTGTGCTTTCCATAATAAGTCATAAAAAGGAAGGCTGTAAATACTATTAATTTCATCCATTTCCCAATGGCAGTTTATATCAGTTATTTTTTTTATATTTTTTGTATTAGCCATAATCAAGATTTAAAAATTAAATTTAAAAATACATTCTATAGCATGAGATGTTTTATGTGAATATTTTTAGTATTTAATATTTATTTGTTGAAGTAACCTAATAAATTGCTATTGTATTTTAATTCGTTAATTTTTATTAATTATTTAAGTGTGTACAAATTTACAATTGAAGTGCATATTTGTACAAGTTATGCCTGCATAAATACAGAAAAAATTTAAGGAGTTATTTTAATTAAAATATTTATAATCAAAAAAATAATTAATTTTTGCTCTAATTTAATACCTAAGTATTGCATAATCTGTGATTCATTAAGTAAATCTTATATTTGTCATTATTGCATGCCGGATTTGCCATTTATAAAATATTATTGTGAAAAATGTGGACTTGTTTTAAAAAATAAAAATATTTGTAGTTTATGCAATAACAATGGCTCTATTTTCAATAAATTTATAGTAGTATTTAATTATAAAGCTCCCATAAGTAAGTTAATTAAAAATTTTAAATATTATAATAATATATTAAATCGCAAAATATTAGGTGAGTTATTAGTAGATAAAATATTATCTAGCTATAAAAGTAATAATAAAAGTAATAATGAGAATAGTTTCCCTGAAATAATTATTCCTGTGCCAAGTTATGCTAAAAAATTAAAATCTCGAGGCTTTAATCAATCTATAGAGCTTGCAATATTTTTATCTGAGAGATTAAATTTAAAATTAGATACAGCTTTTATTGTTAAAACTAAAGATACCTTGTCTCAAGTTGGTTTAGATAGAGAAGAAAGATTAAATAATTTAGCTAATAGTTTTGAGATAAAAAATTACACAAACTATAAGCATATAGCAATAGTAGATGATATAGTCACAACATCAGCGACTATTTTAGCCCTACAAAAAGTTATTAAAAATAATATTAGTGATATTAAAGTAGATATTTGGTGCTTGGCTAAAAAGTGATATAATTTATTTTTAAGGCTTAATAATTAGATAATAGTTTATTCTTAGAGGAATTTTTATGTTTCAAAGCGATATAATTTCAGATATAAGTCAAAAAATAATAGACAATATACCAGATAGCGTAAAATCAACGGTTGAAAATTTAGGCTCTGATATGGATAATACTGTAAAAGTAATTGTAAAGCAGGTAATAGAGAAACTTGATTTAGTTTCTCGTGAAGAATTTGAGGTTCAGGCTGAAGTATTGCAAAGAACTAGACTTAAAATTGAAGAGCTAGAAAAGCAAGTTGCTGTATTAGAAAAAAAATTAGATAAAAATTCGCCAAAAGAGTAAAAATTTGGTATATTTTGGTTTAATTTTTTAATAATTAAAATCTTGTATAAAATCAATGAGTCATGGCGCAAAAAAAATACTTAATTTTGGTTCTTTAAATATAGATAACGTCTATAGAGTAGATAAATTTGTATCTCCAGGAGAGACTAAGCTTGCAACTAGCATGCAGCGTTTTATTGGCGGCAAAGGTAATAACCAAACGGTAGCTATAGCAAGAGCTGGTGGTAAAGTTTGTCATGCAGGTTGTGTTGGCATGGATGGTGCGCATATATTAGATGCGTTACGAAAAGAAAATGTTGATACACAATTTGTAAGCAAAGTTAATACTCCAACAGGTAGAGCTAATATCCAGGTTGATGATGCTGGCGAAAACTGCATTATTCTATATGGGGGCGCCAATCAAAAAGTTACTAAAAAAGATATAGATAGAGTTTTATCTGATTTTAAAGATGGTAATTTGGTTTTATTACAAAATGAAATATCAGAAGTTGATTATTTAATTTACTCTGCAAAAGAAAAAGGCTTTAAGTTGATTTTTAATCCAGCTCCAATTACACCTGGAATTAAAAATTATGCTTTGGACTTAATAGATGTATTTATTATTAATCAAGTAGAAGGCCAAATGTTAACAGGTGGTCAAACTACAGATGAAATTTTGCAAGGCATGCGAAAATTATATCCAAATAGTGTTGCGATATTAACTTTAGGTTATGAAGGCGCTATATATCAAGATAATTCTAGACAAATTAGACAAGATGCTTTTAAAGTTGATGCAGTTGATTCTACTGGAGCAGGAGATACTTTTTTAGGCTATTTCATAACAGAGATTTTAAAACATGATTTTGATGAATTTATAGATCTAAGTAATGAGATAGTTAAGCATGCTTTAAATAAAGCTTGTTTTGCAGCATCAAGGTGCGTTATGCGTTTAGGCGCAGCATCTAGCATTCCTAGCGCAAGTGAAATTAATTGATTTCTAGCTTAATCTACTTTATGGTAAAAGTTATAATTCTAAAATCGTTAACTTTTACAATATAGAGCGTAGCATGGACTTTAGTAAAATAGCCAAAATATGGGGAGCAATATTAATATTTTCAGGTACTTGTGTTGGTGCTGGGATGTTAGCTTTGCCTTTAGCCACCGCAGCAGGCGGTTTTTTCCCTAGTTTGGAAATCTTTATTTTATTTTGGTTAACAATGGTCCTTACTGGATTATATATTATCGAAGTGAATTTATGGATGCCAGAAGGTGTCAATTTAATCACAATGGCAAAAAATACTCTTGGTAAATTTGGTTTAGGCTTAGCTTGGATATCATATCTATTGTTAATGTATGCAGCTAATAGTGCATATATTGCTGGAGGAACACCGTTAATAAATGATACTTTATATAAGCTATTTGGACTGAGAGTTCCTTATATAATCTTGAGTGTGATTTTGTCTTTTTTAATGGGTGTTATAGTTTATAAAGGCATGCAAGTCTTAGATTATATCAATAGAATATTAATGATTGGTTTAATCGTTTCTTATTGTTTATTTTCATTTAATTATTTATTAGATATTAATCCTGCTTTATTAAAGCATGGTCAGTTTAAATATATTCTTTCTGCTGTGCCTATTATTATTGCATCTTTTACTGGCCATATGGTTATTCCAAGCTTACGGACATATTTAGGCAATGATCATAAAAGTATGATTTGGACAGTTGTTGGAGGATGTACCATCCCTTTGGTTTTATATATAATTTGGCAAATAGCAACACTTGGCACAATTCCTTTTGCAGGAGAGCACGGTTTATTTTCTATTAGTCAAAGTTCTCAATCTGTGGCTGATTTAAATAATCAATTAGCTGCTAAATCAGGGAGTTATATTTTAAGGAATGCCATAACAGTTTTTTTTGTATGTGCTTTGGTTACATCATTTATGGGGATTACTTTAAGCTTATCTGATTTTTTAAAAGATGGTTTTAATGTTAAGAATACTAAATTAGGGCGAATTACTTGTATAACTTCTGCATTATTACCGCCTTATATTTGGTCTATAACGTATCCTGGAGGGTTTGAAGTTGCTTTAGATTATGCAGGGGCAATAATTGGAATTCTTATTATTATTTTACCAATGTGCATGGTATGGCGAGGCCGATATATTCTGAATTTTCAAGGTGAATACAAGGTTCCTGGTGGAAAAGTGCCTATCATTATGCTATTTATTATTGGTAGTGCTATTATTTTTATACAATTTTTATCAGCATTTAATTACTTACCAATTCCTTCAGTTTAGTCGAGCAGACAAGTAATGTTCATACTATACTTTTATGTATGAATATAAAACTTAAATTTAATGAAATTTCTAATAACGTGATAGCTATTTATAGCCTATCAAATTTTGATGCTACACAATCTTATGCAAACGGCAATGTTGCGCCTTTAACACAAGATCAATTAGATAATTACATTAAACAATGTAATTTTGAGCACTTCTATCAGCTTGAAGAAAATAAAAAAGAATTCCTAAAAGGTGTTGCAAGAAATCAAAATATATCTAGAATTATCTGTCAAAAGCGTGATGCAATTTTAAAACTTAGTGTTACAGAGCAAGACATGAAGGCTTATTTAACATATTTACCTGCATTTGGAGGCAAAAATGCAACTTATGAGTATATTATTAATTTAATTAAAGAGTCTGAAATTTGTCATGGTATTAAAGAAGAAAATATAAAAAAATTACTTAAAGATTTTACATCAAATGAAGTATATAAAATATTAATAGCAGAAGGTATTAGTCCTATTGATGGTTGTCATACAAAATTTAATTCTTTAATAAATAATACAAATAAAAACGATATTAGTCTTGTTGAAAAAAATGATAAATTAATGCAGCGTATTCCAGCAACAACAGGAAAAGCTGGGAAAAATATTTTTGGATTTTTGATACCTGCAAAAGCTGGAATAGACTTAAATTTTCATAAAAATTTATTAGGAGCTAAAGTTTCTGAAAAAGACCCTAATATTTTAGTTGCAACTACTAATGGTCTACCAATAATTAATGATACTAAAGTAGACGTAGAATCTGTTTTACGCTTAGCTAATGTCAATTTATCTACAGGAAATATAAATTATACTGGTTCAATAATTATAGAAGGCGATGTATCTAATGGAATGTTGGTTAATGCAACAGGGGATATTTATATAAAAGGAGACGTTGGTCAAGCAAGTATTATTGCAGGTGGAAATATAATTATTTCTGGTGGAGTAATAGGTGGAAAGCTTGATATAACTAATTTAAAAAAAGCATTTTCAGCTGTATTAAAAAGCGGAAAAAAAGTTCATGCTGAATATTTTGAATATTGTGAAGTGTTTGCTAAAGATTCTATTGTTGTAAAAGATTATATTCTACATGGTAGAATATGTTCAAATAATTCTATTATGGTTCATGATACAGAAGGTAATCAGGGTCAGGTTATAGGCGGAATATTAAAGGCTCGTAATTTAATTAAGGCCGACAATATAGGTAATAATAGTAATGCTGTAACTAAAATAGTTATTGAAAACCAAAAAGGCAAGGTTGTGATAGTTAATAATATTAAAGCTGAAAATACGATCAATATAGGATATGTTTTTTATAAATTAAATAAAAAATTTACAAAAGGTATCTTTATGACGTATGAGTAAAAAATTATGTTTGTTGAGAATAGTGAAACAAATATAATTGCATAACTTGTCTTTTTTGTTATAATTTATGATAAAAGTTTTTAAAAATACTTGCTCTATTATTTAATTATTTTCAATATTTTTTATTTTAAACGAGGGATGTATGTCTGATAATGTATTAGCGGTTTCTGATAGTTCTTTTGAAAGTGAAGTGTTAAAGTCCGAGAAACCTGTTCTTGTGGATTTTTGGGCTGAATGGTGTGGTCCTTGTAAAGCATTATCTCCTGTTGTTGATGAGGTTGCTGCAGAATATAAAGACAAAGTTAAATTTGTTAAAATTAATGTAGATGATAATCCAGATTTATCAGCAAAGTATGGTATTAGAGGAATTCCAACATTATTGATTTTAAAGGGTGGTGAAGTTGACGCAACAAGTGTTGGGGGTAAGACTAAATCGCAGTTAGTTGCTTTTATAGATAGTAACTTATAGTTTTATAATTTTACATTTTTAAATAGGCTCAATATATCTTGATTTTTTAAATTAATTAATATATATTGAGCTTTAATCCTTACCTCATATTTTTGCACATAATTGTAAGTTTCCCCTATATTGTTTTTTTATATAGTACGTTTTTAGGTAACTTAATTATTAAATAATAAGTTTTGATAAAATAAAATTAAGAAGATTATTATGAATTTAACTGAATTAAAATCCAAGTCTCCAACGGAAGTTCTTGATATAGCAAAAGATCTTGGCTTGGAAAATTTAGCTCGAACAAGAAAACACGATTTAATTTTTTGTATATTAAAAGCTGCTGCCAAAAAAGGTGACAATATTTCAGGCGGCGGTGTTTTAGAAATTCTACCAGATGGCTTTGGTTTTCTAAGATCAGCTGATAGTTCTTATTTAGCTGGAGCAGATGATATTTATGTTTCGCCAAGCCAAATTAGAAGATTTAACCTAAGAACAGGTGACACAATACAAGGATTAATTAGACCACCTAAAGATAATGAAAGGTATTTTGCTTTATTAAAAGTGGATACAATTAATCTTTCTCCTCCAGAACAAAATAAAAATAAAATTTTATTTGAAAACCTTACAGCATTATTTCCTGATGAAAGATTATTAATGCAGCGTGGAGATGGAAGTACTGAAGATATATCTGGTCGAATTATTGATATGGCATCTCCAGTAGGAAAAGGGCAAAGGGGATTAATCGTATCTCCACCTAAAGCTGGTAAAACTATTGTTATGCAGAATATTGCTAAATCTATCACAGCGAACAATCCTGATAGTATATTAATAGTCCTGCTAATTGATGAGCGCCCAGAAGAAGTAACCGAAATGGCTCGTTCCGTTAAAGGAGAAGTTGTTGCAAGTACTTTTGATGAGCCTGCATCACGTCATGTTCAAGTTGCAGAAATGGTTTTAGAAAAAGCTAAAAGATTAGTTGAAAATAAAAAAGATGTAATTATTTTATTGGATTCTATCACAAGACTTGCAAGAGCTTATAACACTGTAATACCTTCATCTGGAAAAGTATTAACTGGTGGTGTTGATGCTCATGCACTTCATAAACCTAAGAAGTTTTTTGGTGCTGCACGTAATGTAGAAGAAGGCGGTAGTTTAACTATTCTTGCTACATGTTTGGTAGATACTGGTTCAAAAATGGATGAAGTTATTTTTGAAGAGTTTAAAGGTACAGGTAATATGGAATTACGTTTAGATAGAAAAATGTCAGAAAAACGTGTGTTCCCTGCAATTGACTTTAAGCGTTCTGGTACTAGACGTGATGAGCAAATTGTTCCTCCAGATGAATTACAAAGTATTTGGATTTTAAGAAAAATATTACATCCAATGAACGAGATTGCATCAATAGAATTTTTATTAGATCGTTTAAAAGGTACAAAAACAAATCAAGATTTTTTTGACGCTATGCGCACATAATTTAAATGTCTAGTATTGAATTTAATGTTAAGCCAAAACGTAAACCTAAGTTTTCAGATTTAAGAGATTTTTTAAAATTTTTAGAAGATAGAAATGAATTTAAAGAAATCTCTTATCCTGTTGATGTTAACTTAGAAATCACAGAAATCTCCTCTCGAGTATTACATAATAAAGGCCCGGCCTTATTATTTAATAATCCATATTGTATTAAAAATAATATAAGTAATTTAAAAACCACTGAACCTAAAAATTATGGTACTCCTGTTTTAGCTAATTTATTTGGCACAGAACAAAGAGTTGCTTATGCTTTGGGGCTTGAAAGTGTTGATGAATTAAGAAGCATAGGTGAATTATTGGCTTTTTTAAAGCAGCCAGATCCACCAAAAGGCATTAAAGATGCTTTTAGTAAATTACCTATTTTTAAGCAATTAATAAGCCTTGCTCCTAAAAAAGTAAGTAAAGCTTTATGTCATGAAATAATTATTCCGAAAAAACAAGTAAATTTGAGTGATTTTCCAATTCAAACTTGTTGGCCTGGTGATGTTGGACCCTTGATTACTTGGGGTTTAGTTACAACTAGAAATATCCATAATGATAGGCAAAATATAGGAATATATAGACAGCAAGTAATTGGCCATAATCGAGTTATTATGCGTTGGTTAGGTCATAGGGGAGGTGCTTTAGACTATTTAGAGTTTCGAAAAAAATATCCAAATGAACCATTTCCGGTTGCTGTAACTATAGGTGCTGATCCTGCGACTATATTAGCTGCTGTAACACCAATTCCTGACTCTATTTCTGAATATGCTTTTGCTGGATTATTAAAAGGTTCAAGATGTGAACTTGTAAAATGTAAGACTATTCCATTAGACGTTCCTGCAAGTGCCGAGATAGTTTTAGAAGGATATATTTATCCAAATGATACGGCAAAAGAAGGGCCTTTTGGTGATCATACTGGTTATTATAATGAAGTAGCTGAATTTCCAGTATTTACTATTGAGACTATTACTCATAGAGAAAAGCCTATTTATCATAGTACTTATACAGGGCGCCCACCAGATGAGCCAGCTGTTTTGGGTGCTGCTTTAAATGAAGTATTTGTTCCTATTTTACAAAAACAATTTCCAGAAATTTCAGATTTTTATTTGCCGCCAGAAGGTTGTTCTTATCGAATGGCAGTTGTTAGTATTAAAAAACAATATTCAGGTCACCCACAAAGAGTGATGCTTGGAATTTGGTCTTTTTTAAAGCAATTTTTATATACTAAATTTATTATTATTACTGATGATGATATAAATATTAGAAATTGGGAAGATGTTATTTGGGCTATTACCACAAGAGTTGATCCCAAGCGAGATACTTTAATATTAGAAAATTCACCAATTGATTATTTAGACTTTGCATCTCCTAGTTATGGCTTGGGTTCTAAATTAGGCATTGATGCGACCAATAAATACCCAGGAGAGACAACAAGAGAATGGGGCAAAGAGATTAAAATGGATAAAACAGTTGAAGATAAGATTGATCGTATTTGGTCTGAATTAGGAATTTAAGTTAGAAAGTAGTAGTTAAGTTTTATGCCAGAATTACCAGAAGTTGAAACTGTATTACAAGGTCTAAAAGCCAATATTGCTGATAAGACCAAAGTTGAAAAAATAATAATTAGATTTCCAAAATTGCGTTGGGATATACCTGAGCAAGATTTAAATAATAATATTATTGATCAAAAGATATTAAATATATCAAGACGCGGTAAATATTTGTTATTTAAATTCAAGACAGGGACTATGTTAATTCATTTAGGTATGTCTGGTGTTTTAAAATTACAGCCTTTAAGTAATGGTAAAATAAGTGAGCCTTTAAAACATGATCATGTTGATATTATTTTAAATAATAATAGTTTTTTAAGATTAAATGATCCTCGAAGATTTGGAGCTTTATTATGGGCCAAAGGCGATGTTTTTCAATATAAGTTATTGCATCATTTAGGACCTGAGCCTTTATCTAGTGATTTTAATTTTGAATATCTAAAAAATAAACTCAATAATAAAAATATTGGCATTAAGAAATTTATTATGGATAGCAAAAATGTTGTTGGTGCTGGCAATATTTATGCGCAAGAGTCTTTATTTTTATCAAAGATTCACCCGGAAAAACTAGCTAAAAATTTATCAGATTTTGAAATTAAAGATTTAATTAAAAATATAAAGCTGATTTTAAAAAAAGCTATTAAAGCAGGTGGTACTACGTTAAAAGATTATAAGAATTCTGAAGGAAAGCCTGGATATTTTCAGCAAGAATTATTAGTTTATGGCAGAGCAAATCAAAAATGTGTTATTTGTGAAAACATCCTAAAAGAACTTAAAATTGCGGGCAGAACAACTGTTTATTGCTCAAATTGTCAAAATGATGATAAAAACTCATCTTGTAAAAAATCGATAAAAAGCATATAATTACGTAATTTTATTTAAAATAACGAAAAATATTATGCTAGCATTAAAATTAAATAAAGTTCATAAGTTTAATTTATTAGCTTTAATCGCAATAATTCCTATTATTATTATTTGTTATTTTTTTATAGATAGGCCTTTAACAGAGCTTACTTATTATAATACAGCTAATAGTCATTTCAGTTTTATATATCTTTTTATTTCAAATTTGGCAAAATATTATTTTTTTAGTAGCCCAATTGTTCTAACTATTATTTTTATCAGAAATTGTTTAGGATATAAAACAACAAAATTAACTTGGTTTATGATAGCTATGTGTTTTGCTATTTTATTTACTTTTCCATTTAATGATGAATTGAAATTTATTTTTGGTAGAACCTGGCCTGGTACTTGGTCAAATAATAATCCATCATGGATTCAAGATCATGTCTTTGGATTTAATTTTTTCACGATTAAAAGCAATGCTTACATGTCGTTTCCTTCAGGACATTCAGCAACATCTATGATAGTATCTACGTTTATTTGGCATACTTACAGGAACATCCCTGCTAGAATATTTGCGCTGATGGCTATTTTATTGCAAGTTATTGGTTTATTACTTTTAAGCCATCATTGGCTTAGCGATACTATTGCTGGTATGTATTTAGGGATGGTTGTTGGTAATTACTTTAGCTATTTTTTCCAAGAAATAATGAATTTTAGAAGTAGGCATATAGATCATGACTCCCAATTTGAAAATATTGAATAATGATACTTTTTTAAAAGCAACTTTGTCTCAAGACGTAGATTATACTCCTGTATGGATTATGCGTCAGGCAGGAAGATATTTGCCTGAGTACAGAAAGATAAGAGAAAATCTAAGGGATTTTTTAGATTTATGTAAAAATCCAGAATTAGCAACTGAAGTAACAATGCAGCCGCTTAGACGTTTTAATTTAGATGCTGCTATTTTATTTTCAGATATATTAACGATTCCTGATGCAATGGGCCTGGGTTTATATTTTGCTGAAGGTGAAGGTCCTAAATTTACAAATCCTATTACTGAGCCATCTCATATTACTAATTTAAAGCAACCAGACGTTTATACTGATTTAAAATATGTTTTAGATACGGTAAAATCTATAAAATCAGAATTAGGAAATAAAATTCCGTTGATTGGCTTTTCTGGTAGTCCATTTACTTTAGCGACTTATATGATAGAAGGTGGGAGCTCTAAAAACTTTAGTAAAATAAAGTCATGGCTTTATCAAAATCCAGAAATGTCGCATCTTTTATTAGATAAGTTAAGTGATGCTGTGTCAGATTATCTTATAGCTCAAATTAAATCAGGTGTAGATGTAGTACAAATATTTGATACATGGGGTGGTATTTTAAATACAGAGTATTATATAAATTTTTCTTTAAATTATATGGAAAAAATTATAAAAAATATTAAGGCAAAATATCCTAATATCCCAATAATATTATTTACTAAAAACTCAGGATTATGGTTAGATAAAATAGCAAGCCTTGAATCTAGTCCAAATGTAATTGGCCTTGATTGGACCTGTGATATAGATAAAGCCAGATTAGATATTAATAAATATAATTCAAATATTGCCATACAAGGTAACTTAGACCCTTGTGTTTTGTACGCAGATAAAGATGTAGTTAAAAAAGAAGTTATAAAAATCTTAGACAAATATAAAGAGGCTAATGGTTCTATAAAGGGTCATATCTTTAATTTAGGCCATGGAATACACCCTACTATTAATCCAGATAATGTTGCTGTATTAGTCGATACAGTGCATGAATATAGTGCTAAAATTAAATAAATTAGATTAATATAAAATAATTTTTATGACAAATATTGCAATTTTTCCAGGAACTTTTGATCCAATCACTTTTGGCCATATAGATTTAATAACAAGAGCTGCGAAAATATTTTCTAAAGTAATAGTCTCTATTGCTGGAAATATGAAAAAGGCACCATTATTTAATTTTGATGAAAGAATAGCTTTGTGCGAAGAAATTTTTAAAAATAATAAAAATATAGAAGTAAAAGGTTTCAATAATTTGCTTGCACATTTTGCAACTGAGCAAAAAGCTGATGTAGTAATAAGAGGTTTAAGGGCTGTATCAGATTTTGAATATGAGTTTCAATTAGCAACAATGAATCGTAGATTAAACGATAGCTTTGAGACGATATTTTTAACACCGGCTGAAAAATATTCTTTTTTGTCATCAAGTCTAATTAAAGAAGTAGCAAGTTTAAATGGTGACGTTAGTGAGTTTGTGCCTGAGATTGTTGCTTGTGCTTTGTATAAAAAATACGCTAAATAGACTGGTTATTTAAACTTTATGGATAGCAATATAAGATTTAAAAAAATTGCTTTAGAGGATTTTGAGATTGATTCTAGATTGAAATCTATCTTTGAAAATAAAGGTTCAATGACTAAACTTTTAGAAAATTTATTTAATAAAGTTTATATCGAAATTATAAATCAAAATAAAAACATTACATCAGATAGCTCATATTATATATATAGACACATTTTAATTAAAAGTAATAAGATTAATCTTATGAATGCCATATCTTTTATAAGTGATGGTTTTTTTGAATTATTACATATTGAAAGCAATAATTTTTTAGAAAAAGAATTTTTAGGGAAACTTATTTTTGATGAATCTACTAATAAATTAAACTTTGGTCTATTAAGATCAGAATTTACTTATGGGTTAATAGATAATAAAATGACTAGAATGTCAGAATTTTATTATAATAATTTATCTTTGATAAAATTATATGAGTCTTTTATGCCAGAGTTTTTTTTGCACTTTAAATAAATATTTTCAAATAATATAATATGTCGCCATATTTAAAATTAATTAGATTTGATAAACCAGTTGGGACTTTATTATTATTATGGCCAGCTTTATGGGCTTTATTAATAGCCTCTTCTGGAGTTATTAATATTCATATTTTATTAGTATTTTGCTTTGGAGTATTTTTAACCAGATCGGCAGGTTGTGCCATTAATGATTATTTTGATAAAGATTTTGATAGGCTTGTTGATAGAACAAAAGACAGACCGTTAGCCCAAAAAGAAATTCCAGCAAAGCATGCTATTTATTTAGCTGGGATATTATTTTTATTAGCATTTGGCTTAGTTTTATCTTTAGGTAATACAGATTTAATTTTTCATTCATTTATAGCTTTATTATTAGCTTGCATATACCCATTATTAAAAAGATATACTTTTTTGCCACAAATGGGTTTAGGTCTTGCCTTTTCTTATTCTATACCTATGGCATTTGTTGCAGAAATTGGTTTTGTGCCTAGTATTGCTTGGGTATTATATATAATTTCTGTCACTTGGACTTTAATGTACGATACTGTTTATGCTATGGCTGATATGGATGATGATATAGAAATAGGTATAAAATCATCAGCATTATTATTTGGTGATTATATATTTTATACTATAGGGGTATTGCAATTATTAGTTATTATTGGATTTATATATTTAGGATATAGATTAGATTTTAATATTTATTATTATTTCAGTATAATGTTAGCAGCATTATGTTTTTTGTATCAAACTAAGTTAATTGCTCAATATAAATATATTAAAGCTTTTAAAAATAATAATATAGTAGGGTTTTTAATTTTGTTAGGAATGTATTCAAATAGTTATCTGATTTTTTAGGGATTGTTATGGAATTATTATCAATGAAGGACTTAGATTTAAATAACAAAATTGTTATTATTCGAGAAGATTTAAATGTCCCAATTAAAAATGGTAAAGTAACCAACACTAATCGAATTGATTCCGCATTAATTACTATTAAGTTGGCATTATCAAAAGGCGCTAAAGTTGCAATAATCTCACATTTGGGAAGGCCTAAAGAAGGAGAATATAATCCAGAATATTCACTTGCTCCAATTGCAGATATTTTAAAAGAAAAATTGAATATTCCTGTGCAGTTTGTTCAAAATTGGCTTGAGGGTTTTGATATTAATGCAGGTGAGCTATTTTTATTAGAAAATATAAGATTTTGTGTTGGTGAAAAATCTAATGCCGATGAATTGAGTAAAAAAATAGCATCACTTGCAGATGTATATGTAATGGATGCTTTTGCAACAGCACATAGACAGCATGCTTCAACTTATGGAGCATTAAAATATGCAAAACAAGATGGTAAAGAAGTTTGTGCAGGTCCTTTATTTTTGGCTGAAATTAATGCCTTACAAAAAGGTTTAGCTAATCCTAAAAAACCAATTGTCGCGATAGTTGGGGGCTCAAAAATTTCTACGAAAATAGATATTTTAACTAAATTAATTACCAAAGTAGATCAGTTAATAGTAGGTGGAGGTATAGCAAATACTTTTATAGCTGCATCTGGTTTAAATATAGGTAATTCTTTATATGAAGAAAGCTATCTTGGTACAGCACGAAAATTATTAAAAGATGCTCAAGATAAAGGCAGCATTATTCCTATGCCTGTTGATGTGGTTGTTGCAAAAGAAATTTCTGATGATGCTAAAACTTGTATTAAATCTGTTAATAATGTGGAGAATGGCGATTTAATTTTAGACATTGGTCCTGATACAGCTAAGATGCTGTGTAAATATATAAGTAAAGCTAATACTATTATTTGGAACGGCCCTTTAGGTGTTTTTGAACATGCATCTTTTGCAGAAGGTACTAAAAAGATTGCTAATGCTATTGCAAATAGTTCAGCGTATTCTTTAGCAGGAGGGGGAGATACAATTGCAGCTATAGATAAGTTTAATATAGCAGACAAAATTTCATATATTTCAACTGGAGGCGGTGCTTTTTTAGATTTTATTCAAAGCGATACTTTTGCCGTGTTAGAATTATTAGCTAAGAAAGATAAAAATTTTTAAATATAACTAAAAATATTAATTTATATGGACATAGATTTGAATTTAAAACGCAGAACAAAAATAGTTGTAACTCTAGGTCCTGCAACAGATGACTTGCAAATATTAGAAAGATTATTAAAAGCTGGGGTTGATTTAGTCAGGATTAATTGCTCACATGGAACAGAGCAAGATTTAATTGCCAAAGTTCAAAATGTTAAAAAAGCTTCTAAAAAAATAAATAAAGAAGTTGCCATTTTATTTGATTTACAGGGACCTAAAATTAGAATAGCAAGATTTAAAGATAAAATAATTCTCTTAGAAAAAGGCAATAAGTTTATTTTAGATGCTGATCATGACATTGAAAATGGTGATTCTAGTGTTGTAGGTTTAGATTATAAAAGTTTACCTAATGAAGTTAAAGTTAAAGATATATTATTATTAGATGATGGACGAGTAGTTTTAAAAATTTTAGAAATTAAAAAGTCTAAAATTTATTGTGAAGTTATTGAAGGAGGCTATCTTTCAAATAATAAAGGTCTAAATAAATTTGGTGGAGGATTATCTGCTAAATGTATTACTGAGCAAGATATAAAGCATATTCATTTAGCGGCAAAATTAAATATTGATTACTTAGCTATATCTTTTCCAAAAACAGCACAAGATATTCAGGATGCTTTGGATATTTGTAATAAACTTGATTTTAAAGTAGATATTATTGCTAAAATAGAAAGGCAAGAAGCTTTAGATAATTTAGATGAAATCATTAAAATATCAAATGCAGTAATGGTAGCAAGAGGTGATTTAGGCGTTGAAATAGGTGATGCAGAGTTACCAGGTTGGCAAAAGCATATTATTAATAGAGCAACAGCTTTGTCTAAAGCTGTTATTACTGCAACTCAAATGATGGAGTCAATGATAACAAATTCTATTCCAACAAGAGCGGAGGTTTTTGATGTTGCCAATGCTGTATTAGATGGAACTGATGCTGTTATGTTATCAGCTGAAACAGCAATAGGTCATGATCCTGTTAAAGTTGTTGAAGCTATGGTTAGTATTTGTTTAGGTGCTGAAAAACAGCTTGATAAGATGCCAAATCTAAATGATCGAGTTAATGCAGAGTTTACTCAATGTGATGAAGCCATTGCATTTTCGGCTATATATATCGCTAATCATATGAATATTAAAGCGATAATAGTTCTAACTGAAACTGGGGCAACGGCGTTATGGATGTCACGCTCTAAAACTAGTATACCAATTTATGCTTTAAGTAGGCATGAGAAGACTAGAAAAAAAGTTAGATTATATAAAGGAGTTTACTCTTTAGGTTTTGATGTTACTAAATTAGATAGAGCAGAAGTTAATATTAAAGCTGTAGATAAATTAGTTAAAAAGCAAGTGATTAAAGATAAAGATTATATTATTATCACAAGAGGTGATTTTTTAGGTGTCAGCGGTGGCGCTAATACTTTAAAGGTTTTATGTGTTGGAGAGATTGTTTAAGAAAATAAAGTATTGCAATGCAATAACAAAATATGAGCGAAGCGAATAAATATTTTTTCTTTTGTAAAGAAAAAAGGCTCCCAAAGGGAGCAGAAAAAGGATTTCTCAGGAGTTAAAAACACGAACTAAATTTAAATTTCTGAGAAATCCTTTTCTGCGAACTAAAGTTCGCCTTTTTCTTTACAAAAGAAAAAAGTTATATATTTGCTGTGCAAATATTAACTTTGTATTTATTTGCAAAATTAATTAATTATTATAAATAAGGATAAAAAATGGCATTAATAAGCTTAAGACAGTTACTTGATCATGCTGCTGAAAATAGTTATGGGTTACCTGCATTTAATGTAAATAATTTAGAACAAGTTCGCGCTATTATGATGGCAGCTGATAAAACTAATAGTCCTGTTATTTTGCAGGCATCAGCAGGAGCAAGAAAATATGCAGGACCTTTGTTTTTAAAACATTTAATTAGTGCTGCAATAGCAGAGTTTCCGCATATTCCTATTTGTATGCATCAAGATCATGGAGCATCACTTGCAGTTTGCCAAAGATCAATTCAAATGGAGTTTAGCTCAGTTATGATGGATGGTTCTTTATTAGAAGATCAAAAAACTCCAGCTGATTATGAGTATAATGTTGATGTTACTAAAAGAGTTGTTGAAATTTCTCATGCTTGTGGAGTTTCTGTTGAAGGAGAGCTTGGTTGTTTAGGATCGCTTGAAACTTTAGCTGCTGGTAAAGAAGATGGTGTTGGTGCTGAAGGAGTATTATCAAAAGAGCAGTTATTAACAGATCCTAATCAAGCAAAAGACTTTGTTGAAAAAACTAATGTTGATGCTTTAGCTATAGCAATTGGTACAAGTCATGGTGCTTATAAATTTACTAAACCTCCTACAGGAGATGTTTTAGCAATTGATAGATTAAAAGAAATACATACAAAAATTCCAAATACTCATTTGGTTATGCATGGCTCATCTTCTGTTCCACAAGATTGGCTTGAAATTATTAATAACCATGGTGGAAATATGGGTAAAACTTATGGAGTACCAGTTAAAGAAATTCAAGAAGGTATTAAGCATGGGGTTAGAAAAATAAACATAGATACAGATTTAAGAATGGCATCAACTGGAGCTATTCGTAAATTTCTAGCAGAAAATCCAAAAGAGTTCGATCCTAGAAAATATAATATTGCAGCAACTAAAGCTATGCAAAGTATCTGTGAAGCAAGATACGAAGCTTTCAATACCGCAGGATGGGCTGATAAAATAAAAGTTAAATCTTTAGAAGAAATGGTTCATTTCTATAAATAGTTTCTTATAAATATATTACGCCATAGATTTCTTCTTTCAATAATGCTAATGATTGGGAGAGGGAATCTAATTTATAGTTTAAATCATGCTATTAAAGATACGCAATTAATTTGAATTAAACAAAATCCCTATATATACTTTATAGATATATTATTGTAAAGGATTACTGACAATGTATCTTAAAAAGTTTTAAATCCTAAATATCAAAATAGTAATATATGCATAGAAATTTAAAGGTATTTTAATATAAATTAAAATAAAATATTAAAGGGAAAGATAATGAAATTTAAAACCAAGCTAAAATTATTAACGGCAGGAATAATTTTTAGCTCCTTTACTTTTGCGGGTAATCAAGAAGTTGATATAGAGGATAGAGCTTGTTTAGATAAAGGGGCGTGCCCTAAGATATTAGAGCTTGCAAAAGTAGGAAGTCTTAAAGCAGGCAAGGTATCTTCTAAGAGTTTGAATAAAAATATTATAAGTACTAATACTATATCCATAACCAACAAGTCCAAAAAGGGTGTTACAACGATAATAGCGGCGAGTTCTCAAGGCAAAAAAACATCTTGTGGTCAGTTTAGTTTGACTGGTAAGACTACCATTATCGTAAATGTTAGTTGCGATGTTTCTGGCTCAACTTTTTCATTAACTGATTCTGACGGGAGATCTAATGCCTTAGATTTCTCATCATCATCTCCTCCTCCTCCTCGTGATTTTCTTTATGCTTTTGTTACAGATGAGACCTTTAACGGAAATTTAGGTGGTGTTTCTGGAGCAAAAAATAAATGCTCTTTTGCTGCGAACACCGGAGGTTTGGAAGAACTTAAAGGGTTGAAGTGGAATGCTTGGATTAGTACTGGCACAATTAACGCTATAGAACAATTTGATGATGGTGACAAAAACTTACCTTATTACTTACCTGATGACATTAAATTAGTTGATTCTCTAAACACGCTTACCATGTCACAGAGTTTACTCCATGAGTTAAACATTAATGAGTCTGGTTCCATCGTCACTAGTGATGAGGTATGGACCAACACTGACGGTGCTGGAGTAAAAGCGACAGCCGATACTTGTGATAACTTCAATGACGGTACCAATAATTGGTCTGGCGTCTCAGGACTCACCACCAAAGTTGACTCCACATGGACTTACGTGGACAATCCTATTTCGAATCCAGCGTGTTACGAACTTAAACATATATATTGTTTCGAAACTCGAGGTGAATAACCTATTTTCGGTATACTAGTAGATTTTTTAAGCTCTCTCAATAAAAGTTAAATCTTTAGAAGAAATGGTTCATCTTTATAAATAATCTCCTATAAGTATATTATGAACTATAATTTTAATTACTTTATATAATTAAAATTATAGTTGCATTATGTATAATATTGTTATTGTTATTGTTGGCTTAGGCTATGTTGGTTTAAACTTAGCTATTTTGATAGAACATTCACTTAAACAATTAAATTTTAAGCATTATATTATTGGATATGATATTAATTCTGAGCGAGTACAAGAGCTTAAAGAAAGTTTAGATATATAGTAGTGTTGATCAAAGTGCACTAACAAATTCTAAAATTAATTTTGTTGATAGCTTAAATAAAAGTATTATTACGAAATTTTCTACTCCAGTAATTTATATTATATGTGTTCCAACATCTATTAATATTGACCATACTCCAAATTTAAATCCTTTAAAAGAAGCATCAAAAAAAATAGGTTCTTTATTAAAAAATGATGATTTAGTGATTTATGAATCAACAGTATATCCTGGTGTCACAGAAGATATTTGTCTGCCTATTTTAGAAGAATATAGTTCTTTAACATGTGGAGCTAATTTCCATTTAGCTTTTTCTCCTGAAAGGATTAATCCTGGAGATCAATTACATCAGATGAGAAATGTTGTAAAGTTAATTTCAGGACAAACAAAGAAATCTTTGGATAAAGTGAAAGATATATATAGTAAAGTTTTTAATGATAAAATATATATTTGCCCTAGTATTAAAGTTGCAGAATCAAGTAAGCTTTTAGAAAATACTCAACGAGATTTAAATATTGCATTAGTTAATGAGTTTTCTTATTTAGCTCATAAATTAGATATAAATATACAAGATATTCTTGCTGCGGCTAAGACTAAATGGAATTTTATGGATGTAAAACCAGGGTTTCCTGGAGGTGAATGCATACCAATAGATCCATATTATTATATATTTCTTGCTAATCAATTTAATTTAAGAGCAAGTCTTGCAAGTAATGCTAGAGATATTATAGCTAGTTTCAATTACCTAGAAGGCATGATATAATTTTATTCTTATTGCAGTATTCAAGGAAGAAGTATTATGCCAGCACCTTATTCATTAGATCTAAGAAAAAAAATAATTGAAGTATACAAAACAGAAAATCTTTCACAAAAAAGATTAGCGTCAAGATTTAACATTAGTGTTACTACTGTTGAAAGATACGTGGCTCTTTCAAAAAAAGATCCTGAACTTAAGCCAAAACATGGTAAATTTGGTCGTCCAAAAAGGATTTCTCCTGAAGGAGAGGAAACAATAAAAAAAATAATGCTAGAGAATAAATTAATAACTCTATTTGAACTTTCAGAAAAATATTATGAAATACATAATGAGCTTGTTGGTAAGGCCGTATTATCAAGAGCCTGCAAAAAACTTGGTTTGGTTTTTAAAAAACTTAGCCACTATGCAAAAGAGCAAGACAGAGAAGATGTAAAAAAAAACGGGAAGAATTTTTAGCTGAAATTTTCAACATTCCTCTAGAAAAATTAGTTTTTTTAGATGAATCTGGAGCAAATTTAAATATGTCTTGCAATTATGGGTGGGGATTTAAAGGCGAAAGAATTAAGCATGCTAAGCCTCATCAAAGAGGTACAAGATTCAGTATATTAGGCGCAATAGGATTAAATAAAATAAAAGCTGCCTTTTATGGTGAATGGTCAACTAATACAGAAATATTTTATCATTTTATTAAAAATGAACTGTGTCCTAAATTAAAAAAGATGATGTGGTTGTAATGGACAATGTTTCGTTTCACAAGTCATCTAAAATAAAAGATGAAATAGAAAAAGTTGGGGCAAAAATTTTATATTTACCTCCATACTCTCCGGAGCTAAATCCAATTGAAAAAATGTGGTCTAAGATTAAAAACACTTTAAGAAAAGCTGCAGCAAGAACAGTTGATGAATTTCAATTAGCTATAGAAAAAACTTTTAAATTAATATAAGAAACAGATCTATATGGGTGGTTTAAATGCTGCGGATATAGCCGTCCACCATAGTGGAGCTAGCTATAATAGTAGTTTTGATTATTTTATTAATATCATCAATAAGGCAATGTTGAAAGTAACTTCAAAAAAAATAATTGTTCTAGGATTAAGTTTTAAGAACGATGTAGCAGATATTAAAAATAGCATGGAAATTGCTGCACCATTTATAGAATTTTTATCATACATGTTAGTGATCACAGGTATTCTTTTAGAGATTATTTCTTGGTTTCAGGCTCTTTTCTTTATATTAATAGCATGGGGCTTTTTACTACTCTTAACATTATCTAATTTCTTTTTAGATCGATTAACTTTCAACATTTCATTATATGATAAATAAGTTAAGAGGAAAGTCTTTCTAAATACCTATTTATTCTTTATAATTGTTTAGTTAATGGCATTATTTTTTGTTTTTAAATTTACAATTAATTAAGTATTTACCGTGGAAGTTAATCAAGTAGAAAATAAGATAACTGAGTATAGCGTTCAAAATATAATTAACAAACTAAATAAATTTTGGTCTGATTATGGTTGTGTTTTAGAGCAACCTCTTGATTTAGAAGTAGGCGCAGGGACTTTTCATCCAGCAACGTTTTTAAAGTCTTTAGGAGAAAAGCATTGGTATGCAGCTTATGTTCAAGCATCCAGAAGGCCAGTTGATGGTCGTTATGGTGAAAATCCTAATAGATTACAAAGGTTTTACCAATATCAAGTATTATTAAAACCATCTCCTGAAAATATCCAAGAATTATATTTAGATTCTTTGGTTTATTTGGGAATAGATCCTAGATTAGATGACATCAGATTTGTTGAAGATAATTGGGAGTCTCCAACTTTAGGTGCGTGGGGTCTTGGCTGGGAAGTCTGGCAAAATGGTATGGAAATTACCCAATATACTTATTTTCAGCAAGTAGGGGGCATTATTTGTAAACCTGTTAGTGGTGAGCTAACTTATGGTTTAGAAAGAATGGCTTTATATTTACAGAATAAAAATAATGTTTTTGATTTAGTATTTGCTGATTCAAAAGCAGGTCCTGTGACATATCGAGATTTATATAAACAAAATGAATTTGAAATGTCTAAATATAACTTTGAGTTAGCTGATGTAGATATATTATTTCAGCATTTTCAAGACTATGTGCATGAAGCTAATAAGTTATTAGATAATAAATTAGTCTTACCAGCATACGAACAAGTAATGAAAGCATCTCATGCTTTTAATATGCTTGATGCAAGAGCTGCCATATCTGTTACAGAAAGACAAAATTATATTTTAAAAATTAGACAAATGGCAATAAAAGTTGCCAAGTTATATGTCGAAAATTTAGGCTAGTATCATATGCAAACGCAAAATTTATTATTTGAAATTGGAACAGAAGAGCTTCCAACTCATTCTTTAGGATTGTTAATTAACAGTCTTGTTAGTAATTTAGAAGCAGAGTTAGCTAAAAATAAATTAGCATACTCAGCAATAAAAAGCTTTGTAACACCAAGAAGATTGGCTGTGATTATTAAAGATTTAATTAATAGCCAGGAAGATTATGAAGTAAAACTTTATGGCCCAAAAGTAAAAGTAGCTTTTGATCAAGATAATAATCCAACTAAAGCAGCATTGGGATTTGCTAAAAAATGTGGGGCTGTAGAAATAGCGGAACTAGAACAAGCTGAAGTTAAAGGTGAGTTAACTTTAGCTTATTCTAAAGTTCATAAAGGTAAATCTACAAAAGAATTACTCCCAGATATTTTCTCTCAGGCAATAAACAAGTTATTAATTAAAAAACCAATGCGTTGGGGCAATCATAGTTATAGCTTTGTAAGACCTGTTCATTGGCTTTTAATGTTATACGGTCAAGATGTTGTTGATTTTGAAATTTTTGGATTAAAGAGCTCTAATCTTACTTATGGACACAGATTTTTAGCCCCAAAGAGTATTAAGATAAAAAATATTTTAGATTATAATCAAGCTTTATTGGACGCTTTTGTAATAGCTGATTATGACGATCGGAAAAATAAGATAAAAAATCAAATTATAGAGCTAGCAAATAAAGAAAAAGCTAAAATAACTAATTTAGATGAATTATTAGATGAGGTCACTTGTATTACAGAATGGCCTTGTGCATTAATGGGCAGTTTTTCACAAGATTTTTTAGAAGTTCCAAAAGAATGTTTACAAAGTGCCATGCAAGGGCATCAAAAGTATTTTTGTCTTGAAGATAAAAATACTGATTTTATTGCAAAATTTATTACTATTTCTAATATACCAAATAAAGTTGATAACTCAGGAATATCTAGAATTATATCTGGTAATGAAAGAGTTTTATCAGCAAGATTAGATGATGCAAGATTCTTTTATAGTTCTGATAAAAAGAAAGATTTTACTAAATTATCAGATAAATTAAAGAAAATAGTCTTTCAAAATAAACTAGGCACTGTTTATGATAAAACTCAAAGACTAGCTCAAATAGTTAAATATATTTATGATAATATAGACCAAAATTTTAAAGAAGATATTAATCCAAATAATCTAGTATTAGCAGCAACACTTGCTAAAAATGATTTGGCAACAGAAATGGTTTATGAGTTTCCTGAGTTGCAAGGGATTATGGGTAAATATTATGCAGCATTAGATAAGAATATTTCAAATGATGTCGCTTGTGCATTGTATGATTATTACAAACCTGTATCAGCAGGAAGTAATTTACCAGAGACTAAAATGGGCGTTATATTAGCTATTGCTGATAGAATAGATACTATAGTTGGTATTTATGCAGGAGCAGGATTAACTCCAACAGGAGATAAAGATCCATATGGGTTAAGACGTGCAGCGCTTGCTATTATAAAAATTAGTATAGAAAATAAATTAAATTTTGATTTAAGTAATTTAATAAATTTTGTAATTAATTTATATGAAAATAATAATATATCAATTTTGCCTGAATTTAGTCAGAAAATTTATTATTTCATAATAGATAGATTAAAAACTTATTATCAAGAAAACAATATTGAAACTAGTGTTTTCAAATCAGTTTATAACATAGTAAATGACAGTATTTTAGATTTTAATCAAAAAGTTTATGATGTTTGCAAAATTTTAGAAAATCCTGAAATTAAAGATTTAGCTTTAATTAATAAAAGAATTAATAATTTATTACAAAAAAATAAATGTTCAGTTTTAACGATAGATAATGCTCTATTAGATTCACAATATGAAAAAGATTTAGTTAAAAGTTTATCTGAAAAAGAAGATTTAATTGATAAATATTATAAAAATAAAAATTATTATAAAATATTAGAGTTAGTATTAGAATTAAAGCCCAAAATAGATAGTTATTTTGATAATGTTTTAATTTTAGTTGAAGATAAAAATGTAAGAAATAATAGATTAGTGATTCTTGATAAAATTAAAAATATGATTTTTAAAGTTGCAGATTTATCTGAGTTATATCAACAAATATAATTAATTATGAAAGTAGCTATATTAGATAGAGATGGAGTTATAAATTTAGACTCTGATAATTACATAAAATCGCCAGATGAATGGATTCCAATAGATGGCAGTATTAAAGCTATAAAATATTTAAAAGATAATGATTATAAAGTTTATGTTGCAACAAATCAGTCAGGTATAGGTCGAGGTTTTTATAATCAAGAAACACTTGAGCTGATGCATCAAAAATTTTTTGATATTTTAAAAGAAAATAATACGACTATTGATGGTATAGTTCATTGTCCACATATATCAGATAATAATTGTAATTGCAGAAAACCAAAGCCAGGTTTATTTTTTGAGATACAAGATAAATATAATATAGATTTAACTAAAGCTTTTTGTGTTGGAGATTCGATAAGAGATTTAGAGGCTGCATCAATATCAGGGATTACTGAGCTTTATTTAGTAAAGACAGGAAAAGGCCAAATAACTATAGATAAAGCACAAGATAAATTAACAAAACTTAATGCAAATATTTTTAATAATCTATTAGAAATTGTTAAATTTAAAATTAATTAATTATTTTTATAAAAACACTTGCATTAAATAATTACATGAGTATAATTGAACTTGCTTGGCGACAACAGCGAGTTGGCACCACCTGATTCCATTCCGAACTCAGAAGTGAAACAACTTAGCGCCGATGATAGTGTGGATTTATCCATGCGAAAGTAGGACATTGCCAAGCATTTATTTCTTCTTTTCTTTTCTTCTGAATATTACTTCCATTTTTGATTAATACGAACTTAAATATAAATTCAAAATATCTGCAAATCCACCTGAAAATTTATCAGGAAAATCATCAGACCATTTTTTTAATATATTAATATCAAACCAAGCCCCAGTTTCTATTTCTGAATATTCTAATTTTATATCGCCAGAATATTTTACTAAATATATTTTTACAAATTCAAATCCATTATTTTCTGATGCAGCAATATTACCTATTTCTTGAAATTTATTTTCAGTAATATAGATGCCAAGCTCTTCTAAAAGTTCTCTTTTTGCGGCTTTCAAATAACTTTCTCCTGCATCAAGATGACCTGCTGCTGATATATCCCATTTATTTGGAAATTGTTTTTTATTACTTGATCTAAGTTGTATAAATATTTGGTTTAAATTATTTATAACTATAATATGTGCTGATCGATGCTTTAAATTTAATTTGTGAACTTCACTGCGGGATTTTTGATTAATGACATTATTATTGTCATCAACTACATCTATAATTTCATGATCTATAATTTCATGTTTCATATGCTTTTGCTTTAAATTTGTATTATGTATATTATTATATTATGAATATATACCAAAAATTTAAAAGGTTTAAATTTACAATAGATAAATTAGACTTTAATTTAATAAAAAACTGTTTAGTTAAGCCATATATTTTTACTAATCATGATGATTGTTTAGGGATTGATTTAGAGACTAATAAAAGTATTCAAAATGCATTATATTGCAATTTTTTAAGCATAAAAATGCAACAAAGATTTGAGAATGCTTGTTGTCATAAAAGTTCTTTAATTAAAGCTTTTGGTAAAAGTTTATTAAAAAGAGATGATCTGGTTATATTAGATGCAACATCAGGTTTTGGTAATGATAGTATTGAGCTTGCAGCAAAAGCGAAAAAAGTTATTATGCTTGAGAAATCTAAAATTGTTTATGCATTATTACAAGATGGTCTAGAAAGGCTCAAATCTGCATTAGAGCAAGAATTAGAATCTAATGAGAAGATTATAAAGGATACATTACAGGTTGAAATGTTGAGTTTAAATTTAGACTTTCAAGCTTATGCTAGAAGTTCTCAAAAAGATATAAATAATATAGATATCATTTATTTAGATCCAATGTATCCTAAAGATGATAAAAAAACGGCTTTAAATAAAAAATATATGCAATACTTGCAAGATTTGACTTTTAATTCAGCAAAAGATAGTGAGTTATTGGATTTGGCCTTAAGTATAGCCAAACATAGAATAATCTTAAAAAGGCCTTTGCATGCAGAAATTTTATATCCTAAAAAGCTTTGTTATCAAGTAAAATCTAAATTAGTTCGATATGATGTTTACTTACCTAGTTAAGATATAATATTTTATATATAATTTACAATTTAGTATTCAATAAAACATAGGCTCTTTTATGGCATGGTGGGGTAAGTTTTTAGGTGGCGCATTTGGGTTTATGTTTGCAGGACCCTTAGGTGCAGTTCTAGGTGTGGCTTTTGGTCATAGCTTAGATGTTGGCGTTGAGAAAGATGCAAAGCAAAGTAAGCGTAAATTTAGTCATAAAGATGAAGAAATAAATTCACATTTTGGTGGGCATGAAAGAATCCAACTAGCTTTTTTTACGGCTACTTTTTCGGTTATTGGATATCTTGCAAAATCAGATGGGAGCATTACTAAGCCTGAAATAGATATGGCTGAAAATTTAATGTCAAAAATGGATTTAAATAAATCTTTACGGCAAGCAGCTATAAAATTGTTTACTGCAGGAAAAGAGAAGCAATTTGATTTAGATGGTGTTTTAGCAGAGTTTATGCAGGAGTGTCGATTTAGACGTGATCTTTTGCAAATGTTTATTGAAATTCAATTTCAAGCAGCTTACTCTGATGGGCAATTGACTAATATTGAAAAAAATATTTTATTGCATATATGTAATCAGCTTGGATTTTCTGAAGTAGATTTTGTCAGATTTGATGCAATGCATCGCTCTGGATTTTATCATGAAAAAAAATCAAGACATCAATCAGACTCAAGAGCTAGATATTCTAGTACTAATTTAAGTTTATTTGATGCTTATGAAATTTTGGGTGTAAAAGATAATAATAATTATGCTGAGGTTAAAAAGTCGTATAGAAAGTTAATGAGCCAGCATCATCCAGATAAATTAGTGTCCAAGGGCTTGCCAGATGAAATGATGAAAATGGCAACTCAAAAAGCTCAAGAAATTAAAGCGGCTTATGAGCTTATTTGTAAAACAAAAGGTTGGAAAAAATAGTTTACCAAAAGGATATGATTAAAAATGACAACTAATGAATGTCTTATTGCTCCATCTATCTTGTCAGCAGATTTTGCAAGATTAGGAGATGATGTTACAACCGTAATTCAAGCTGGCGCTGATTTATTACATATAGATGTTATAGATAATAATTTTGCACCCAATTTAACTTTTGGACCACAAGTATTATCTGATTTGCAAAAATATTTAGCAAAAAATAATATAAAAACTATTTTTGATGTTCATCTTATGGCTTGTCTAAAAAATGACATAGTTAAAAGATTCTTAGATTTAAATGTAGATTTTATAACTATTCACGTTGAAGCTTTCAATGATCTAAAAAGCTTAGAAAGAGAGATAGATTTTATTAAAAATAATAATTGCAAAGCAGGCGTTTCTTTAAATCCAGAGACGTCAGTAGATATTTTAGATAATATTTTAGAGAAACTTGATTTAGTTTTAATTATGGGTGTTCATCCAGGATTTTCTGGACAAAAATTTATTAATAGTACTTTTGATAAAGTAAAATTATTAAAAGAGAAAATCGATAGTAAAAAATTAAAGACCAAGATATCAGTTGATGGAGGAGTTGGTTTTGATAATATAAAAAAATTAGCTAAATTAGGGGCTGAAATTTTTGTATCAGGATCTAACGTTTTTGGCGCAGATGATTATAAACTTGCAATAGATAAAATGAAAAATTTAATAAAAAAATAATATAATATGTTATTATTTATAGATAATTATGACTCTTTTAGTTATAACATTGTACAATATTTAGAAGAGTTAAATTTAAAATATAATTATAATTTAAATATTAAAGTTATAAAAAATAATGAACTTAATTTAGATTATATAAAAAAATTAAATATAAAAAAAATAGTATTATCTCCTGGTCCAGGTAGACCAAAAGATTCAGGAGTTACAATGGATGTTATAGATTTTTATTATAATAAATTACCAATTTTAGGAATATGCTTAGGCCATCAATGTATAGCTGAATACTTTGGAGTTAAAATTATAAATTCCAAAGAAGTATTGCATGGAGAATCTGTGGAAGTTTATCATGATAATCAAAATATATTTTATAATATAAAAACACCTGTTTTACAAACTAGATATAACTCCTTAACGGTAGATTTTGTATCTTTGACAAAATGTGCTGAATTAAATTTAAATGCTTATACCAAAAAAAATAATAAGTGTTTTGAGGTAATGGGTCTTTATCATAATATTTATCCAGTATATGGCGTGCAGTTTCATCCTGAATCTATATTGTCCGAACAAGGACATAAGTTATTAGATAATTTTTTAAAGTTAAAATAAATATAGTAAAGCAATAACAAAACATGAGTCAGAGAATAAATATTTTTTATTATTATGAATGAGTCTAACGTATTATTAAAAAGTAAAAAAATTTCAGGCGTTGGAGTGAAAACTTTAGAAAAGCTTGAAAAACTTAATATTTTTACTGTACATGATTTACTGTTTCATTTGCCATATAAATATTTTAATAAAACTAAACTATATAATATTCAAGATATAATTTTAGGTGATTATGTCTTATTAGAAATTAAAGTTTTACAGGTTAAAATTAATCCTAAAAATAGAAGTCTTGTTTTATATGGCTCCGATAATACAGGCATTATTGAAATAAGATTTAAATATTTCAATAGCTCTCAATATGAGCATTTTTCTTCTTTACCAACACTTAGGATTTTTGGTGAAATAAGATATGGAAGTAAATATTTAGCTTTATATCATCCAGAATATACTGAAGTGTCTGATACACAAGAAATTGAAACAGAAAATACTTTAACGCCAATATATAGATTAACAGATAAACTAAGTCAAAAAAAATTACAGGATATAATTAAGGCTGTTTTAAATTTTGAAACAAAAGAATATTTTTCGGATGATTTTTTAAGAAAATATAATTTATTAGATATTAATTTATCATTAAAAACAGTGCATGCACCAAGTCCTAATGATGATGTTTTTCAGCTGGAAAATAAAATACACCCAGCAATTAAAAGATTAATATTTGAAGAATTATTAGCTAATAAATTTGCAATGTTAAATTTAAAAGATAAAAATCAAAAATATTTAGCTTATAGTATTAAGAATCAGGATTTAGATTTAATAAATAAATTTAAAAAATTATTATCATTTGAATTAACTAATGCACAAAATAAAGTTATAAAAGATATCGTTGGTGATTTAAATTTAAATAAACCAATGCAACGATTAATTCAAGGAGATGTTGGGTCAGGTAAAACTGTTGTTGCTGCAATTGCAATGCTTTTTATTATTCAAAATAATATGCAAGCAGCTTTTATGGCTCCAACAGAAATATTAGCCGAGCAACATTATAAAAGTATTTCTGAATTATTTTTTAAATTAGATATCAGTGTAGAATTATTAATATCTAAAATAACAGTAAAAAATAAAAAAAAGATTAAAGAGAAAATTAAATCAGGTGATATTCAAGTTATTATTGGCACCCATGCGGTCATTCAAAAAGATGTTGAGTTTAAAAATTTAAACTTAATAATTATTGATGAACAACATAAATTTGGTGTTGAGCAAAGATTAGCATTGTGGAAAAAAAGTTTAAATAATAATTATATCGCACATCAGTTGATTATGACGGCAACGCCTATTCCTAGAACTTTAGCGCAAACTTCTTATTCTGATTTAGATATATCTGTAATAGATGAACTTCCTAAAGGACGTAAGGCCATTCAAACTATAGTTGTTCCTGATTTAAAAAAAGAATTAATTGTTTCTAGAATTAAAAATATTTGTGAGAAAAATCAGCAGATATATTGGGTGTGTCCTTTAATTGAAGAATCTGAAGTTTTAGAATGCCAAGCAGCTGAACAAAGCTATATTGAATTAAAAGATGCATTACCTGATTTAAATATAGGTTTGGTTCATGGCAGAATAGATAAAAATAAAAAAACAGAAGTCATGCAAGACTTTATTAACAACAAAATAAATATACTTGTTGCAACAACAGTTATAGAAGTTGGTGTAAATGTGCCTAATGCAACTTTAATGGTTATTGAAAATGCTGAAAGGTTAGGGCTTGCTCAATTGCACCAATTAAGAGGTCGAGTTGGTCGAGGATCAGATGCAAGCTTTTGTGTTTTAATGTATAAAACACCATTAAGTCAAAACGGTAAAGCAAGATTAGAAATTCTAAGAGCAACTAATGATGGTTTTAAAATAGCAGAAAAAGATTTAGAGCTTCGTGGGTTTGGGCAGATATATGGAGTTAAGCAAACAGGAGCATGGCAATTAAAAATTGCTGACTTGATAAGAGACAAAGATATATTAGAGCAAGTTAATAATGCGATGAATGATATTAAAGATATTAATATCATTAACAAACTAATTGATCGATGGGTGCTGTTTTCTGATGAGTATAGTAAAATTTAATATTTATCTAAAAATAAATTATAAATATTTATTTAAAATATTATGCCCACCGTTATCTAATAAATAATTAGCAACATCAAGGCCAATTTTTTTAGCAGATTCAAAAGTTGCTATACTCGTTTGAGAATATTTAATAATTTTATTTAAATTAATATCACCAATTAATCCAGTAAATTTAATATTATCATTATCTATAAATTCACAAAATCCTGCTATAGGTATTTGGCAGTTACCATTTAGTTTTTTATTAAACTCTCTTTCAGCAAGTGATCGAATATAAGTATCTTTATGATTTAAAGTAGTTAATATATTTTTTAATTCAGTATAATTTTCAAAATCTTTACTTATTTGAACTGCAATAGTTCCCTGACCTAAACCAGGCAGCATAGTTTTATTGTCGATATACTCTGTAATTTTATCTTCTAAGTCTAATCTAATTAACCCAGCTGCGGCTAAAATTATGCCGTCTAAATTTTCTGAAATTAATTTATTTAATCTTGTTTGAACATTGCCTCTTATTGGCTGAAATTTTAAATCAGGTCGAAGAGCTTTTAATTGCATCTCACGTCTGATACTTGAGGTGCCTATTTTTGCACCAATAGGTAAAGTTTTAATGTTTTTATGTTTATTAGATACAAAAGCATCGTGAGGATTTTCTCTTTCACAAAATGTAACGAGTTCTAAATTATCTGGCATTTGTGCAGGCATATCTTTTAGAGAATGCACTGCAATGTGAGCTTGATTAGATAATAAAGCTGTTTCAAGTTCTTTGATAAATAAACCTTTACCACCAATTTTAGCTAGAGACTTATCTAATATTTCATCGCCTTTTGTAGATATAGGTAATAAGTTTATTTTTAAACCAGGATTTTTTGTTAATAATAAATTTTTTACATAATTAGCTTGATATAAAGCAAGTTTGCTTTTTCTGGTTGCAATAATTAATGCGTTTTTATTGTTAGTAAACATAATCTACGGTAATATGATTAATCTTACTTGTTAAAATATTTTAAGCTGTTTAGTCTATAGGATAAATAAAATGAATGCAAATGCACCAAGTAATTCAAATACCAAAAAAATTGGTTTTTGGATGGTTCTATCTTTAGTACTAGGGAATATGATTGGCTCAGGGATTTTTGTAACACCTTCAACTTTAGCTCCTTATGGTTTGGCTTCTATATATGGTTGGATCTTTACTACTTTTGGAGCAATAATGTTAGCGTTTTTGTTCTCAGGGTTAAGTAGACATATGCCTGCAACCGGCGGTCCTTATGCATATTGTCGTTATGGCTTTGGTGATGCTATTGGTTTTTTAGTTGCTTGGGGCTATTGGGTTGCCGCAACTGTTGGAAATGCAGCAATTGTTGTTGCAAGTGTCGGTTATTTAGCCTATTTTTTTCCAGAATTATTAAATAATAATTCTTATATTATTAGTAGTTATCTAGTAATAATATGGTTTTTTACTTTAATAAATTGTTATAGTGTATATACCGGCGGTTTAGTTCAGCTGATCACTACTATTTGTAAGTTGATTCCTTTGATTGCTTTGCCTGTAGTTGGTGTTTTTTATATTGAACCAAGCAAAATTGTAAGCTTTAATCCAAGTGGCGAGCCTTGGTATCAAGTTCTATTAATAACAGGAAGTATAACTTTTTGGTCTTTTCTAGGCTTAGAATCAGCAACGGTTCCTGCAGGAAGTATTGAAAATCCTAAAAGAAATATACCTCTTGCAACTATTCTTGGTACGGTTTTTGCTGCGATAATTTATATATCTTGTACAGTTGTTATTATTTGCTTAGTTGATAAAAATCAATTATCAGTAAGTAGCGCTCCATTTGCTGATGCTGCAGCCGTTATTTGGGGTGAATATGGTGGCATGTTAGTTGCACTTGGCGCTGTTCTTTCTTGTTTTGGTGCTTTAAATGGTTGGATTTTATTACAAGGACAGATTCCTTTTGCAGCAGCGCAAGATAAACTATTCCCATCAATTTTTGGAAGAACTAATAAAAGAGGCACGCCAGCTGCTGCAATTCTTATTTCAAGTGCTTTTATGACGATATTTGTTTTATTAAACGCATCAAAAAGCTTAGTTAGTTTATTTCAGTTTGTTATATTGTTAGCAACTTTAACGACAGTTATTCCATATAGCTTATCTGCAGTTAGTCAATTGCTAATTGTAATTAAAGATAGAAAGCAAATGAATAAGAAAACTGCGATAACTAATGTAATTGTTGCTATAGTTTCTTATATATTTACTTTTTTTGCCATAGCAGGAGCAGGTATGGAAGTAGTATATTGGAGTGGTTTATTACTGTTACTAGGATTACCACTTTATGCATGGATTAAGTATGAGCATCAATCAGAATAAATAAGGATTTTACTTTAAATATGACATTAGCACTTCAAGTCGATTGCTTAAAGAAAACTTACGAAGGTAATACCGAGGCTTTAAAAGGTATTACTTTTGATGTAGCAGAAGGAGATTTTTTTGCTCTTTTAGGGCCTAATGGAGCAGGAAAATCTACTATTATTAGTATTATTTCATCGCTTACAAAAAAAACTAGTGGAAAAATTTTTGTTTTTGGCAAAGATATTGATCAGGATTTTTCTGTTGCTAAGTCATATTTAGGGGTTGTACCTCAAGAATTTAATTTTAACATTTTTGAGACAGTTGAAAATATTATTTATGATCAAGCAGGATATTATGGTCTTAGACGCTCTGATGTTAAAAATAGGCTTAAAGATATTTTACAAAAATTAGATTTATGGGATAAACGAAAATATCGAGCCAATAGATTATCAGGCGGCATGAAAAGACGTTTAATGATAGCAAGGGCTTTGATTAATAATCCTAAATTATTAATTTTAGATGAGCCAACATCAGGAGTTGATGTTGAATTAAGGCATTCTTTATGGGAGTTTATTAAAGAAATTAATGAGCAAGGAACAACTATAATATTAACAACTCATTATTTAGAAGAAGCTGAAAATTTGTGTCGTAATTTGGCAATTATAAACCATGGTCGCATAGTAGCTGAAACCTCAGTTAAAGAACTGTTATATCAAATGGATAAAGAGCATTTGATTTTATACTTAGACAAAGAAATTACTTTTCCTCTTGAAATTCCAAATTATAAAATAATTAAAATTGATGCCTCAACAATAGAAGTAGAAGTTTTAAGAAAATATTCATTAAATCCATTATTTCAAGCTTTAAGCGATAAAAACATAAATGTCATAAGCATGAAAAATAGAACAGGAAAACTAGAAGAATTTTTTATTGATTTGGTGAGTAAAAAAAAACCTATATAGAACTTAATTAATAATTAAGAGGATACAAAATGTTAAGGGCTTGGGAAAATTTAGTTGCTTTTTATACTTTAGTTAGAAAAGAAATTAGTCGATTTTTAAGATTGTGGCAACAAACTTTATTGCCTTCAGCCGTTACAACGTCGTTATATTTTATTATTTTTGGTAATTTGGTTTTTAATAATGTATCTCCTGTAGCAGGGCATGATTATATAAGCTTTATAATGCCAGGACTAATTATGCTTTCAGTTATTACTAATTCTTATGGTAACGTGGTGTCATCTTTTTTTGGAGCAAAATTTCAGCGTCATATAGAAGAGCTCTTAGTATCACCTATGCCAAATCAATTAATTTTAATAGGTTTTTTATTAGGCGGTATGGGGCGCGGAATTTGCGTTGGTATTGTCGTTGGAATTGTTGCATCATTTTTTACAACTGTTAGTATTCATCATTTTGGAGTGATGATTTTTACTATATTCTTCACAACTATGTTATTTTCGTTATTAGGTATGTTTAATGCAATATTTGCGAAAAAATTTGACGATATTACTATTATCCCATCATTTGTTTTAACGCCTTTAATTTATTTAGGCGGAGTGTTTTTTGCAATAGAAAGATTGTCACCATTTTGGCAAAAAGTATCTTATTTTAATCCTATTGTATATATAATTAATTTATTACGTTATAGCATGCTTGATTACATAAGTATTTCTATAGCATACAGTATGGGGTTACTTGTAGTCTTTACGGTATTTATGTATACAGTAGTTTCTATTTTGTTGCATAAAGGAACAAGGCTGAAATCATAATTATGAGTGGCATAGTTATTGTTGGGGGAGGAGTTGTTGGAGCATCTTGTGCTTTAATGTTAGGCATTCAAGGTAATAAAGTTACTCTTATAGAATCCCAAAATCAAGATACATTAATGTCCCCTAAATTAGATAGAAGAACTATTGCTTTGTCATATGGCTCAGTATTGCTATTTAAAGAATTAAATATTTGGGAGCAATTAAGTCAATATAGTACAGCTATTAAAAATATTATAGTATCGCAACAGACAAGCTTTGCTAAAACTTTTTTAAAAGCTAGTAAATATGATATTCCTGCATTTGGTTATACTATAAGTTTACAACTAATTAAAAAAATTCTATTTGAAAACTTAAGTAAATATGAAAATATAACTGTTAAATTTCAACAAGAAGTTATAGAGCTTAAGCAAGATAAGAATCATATAAACCAGATAGTAATTAAAAATTTAGTTAATAATAAACAAGAAACCATTAACTATAAATTATGTATTGCAGCAGATGGAAATAGCTCTTTTATCAAGCAAAGCTCAAATATTAATAATCAACAATATGATTACAATCAAACAGCCATTGTAGGTACATTGTTTCACACAAAAAGCCATAATAATTATGCATTTGAAAGATTTGGTAAAAATAATACTATCGCAGTTTTACCAGTTTTTAATTTATTAAATAAAAATAAAATTGATAGCTACACAAGCTCATTAGTCTGGGTTTTTGAGAATGCTGGCATTGATAAAATTATTAATTTAAATAAATCAGATTTTATAAAGCAATTACAAATAAATTTTGGCTATAGATTAGGCAAGATTATTAATATAGAAAATAAACAGTGTTTTCCATTAGCCGGAATTATGTCTGATAAATTATATAATTTAGATAAAAAGTCTATATTTTTAGGAAATGCAGCAAATTCTTTGCATCCTGTTATGGCGCAAGGATTAAACTTGGGTTTAAGAGATGCCTATTCTTTAAGCAAGATTATAAATAAATATTATAAAATATATAATGATTTAGATAATTTAGAATTTTTAGAAGATTATTCTGTATCAAGAGCTGAGGATCATAAGAATATAATCAAAACCACGCATTTTTTAGCAAATAATAAAATACCTTTATTTCCTAAAAACTTAGGGTTGTTCTTATTTAATGATTTGCCTTTTGTTCAATCAAGTATTGTTTCAAGTGCTTTAGGATTAAATGCTTATGCTTAATCAAGAAAATAATTATGATATTACTATAGTTGGGGCAGGAATCGCAGGTTGTCTTAGCGCTTTATTGTTAGCTAATACTAAATTAAATAATAATATAAAATTGAAAATATTATTATTAGATAAGAAAATACCAGATGTATCTAATCTTAATTTTGATGATGTTAATAAATATCAATCTCGAGTAGTTGCTTTAAATTTAACATCAAAAAAAATATTAAGCCAAATAGGTGTCTGGGAGTTATTTGAAAAAATAAGATTAGGTAATATTAGAAAAATCTCAGTATCAGAGGCAAATGGGCCTCAAAAAATAGAATTTGATGGTTATGCCTCAGGTTATGAAAACTTAGCTTATGTTGTTGAAAATGATTTTATTCAAAAGAAACTACAAGAAAGAATTAAAGAATATAAAAATATTGAGATTGAAGAAGTAAATATTAAACAAGTTATAAATAATTCAGAAAAAGTACAAATATTATCAGAAGATAATCAAATAATTAATTCTAAGCTAATCATAGCTGCCGATGGTGCTAATTCTTATCTTAGAAAATATTTTAATATTGATGTAGATATTAACGATTATAATCACACTGCATTAGTTGTAAATATTCATACTAATAAATCTCATAATAATATAGCAAGACAAAAATTTTTAAAATCAGGTCCTATTGCCTTATTGCCATTAGGGGATTCAAATAATATATCTATAGTATGGAGTAATACTAAAGAGAATGCTGATTTTTTATTAAATTGTTCACAGAATGATTTTATCGAAAAACTTCAAGAAGCTTTTAATTTTAAAATAGGTGACAAAGTTACACTTACTAGTAAAAGACTTGCTTTTCCATTATGTGAGCGTCATGCCAAAGATTATTATTTTAATCGAGTGGTTTTATTAGGAGATGCAGCTCATACTATTCATCCTTTGGCTGGGCAGGGTTTAAATTTAGGGATTTTAGATGCTAAAGTCTTAACAGATGAAATTATTAATGCGGTTAATAATAAGACAGATTTTGGAATTCAAGATGTTTTATTAAGATACCAATCAAAAAGGCGTGGTCATAACCAAATGATGATATACGCTATGCGATTTTTCAAAAATATATATGGCTCCCAAAATACAGCTGTTTCTATTTTAAGAAACATGGGTATTGGTATATGTAATCAAAGTAATTTTATTAAAGATAAAATTATGCGACTCGCCGTGGGCCTTGAATAAACTCAATAAATAATAAAATCGCTCAAAATAGGAGGTATTATTTTTTTAAGCTTTTAGTCAGCAGTATTGAACCAACTATTGCAGAAGCAAAAGTAGCTGATAAAATTCCAAGCCTGCTTTCATTTAATAAATTTTGTGATATATCAAAACTTAAACCAGCTATAAATAAGCTCATTATAAATCCTATTCCTCCAAAAAAGCCAATTATGATTATTTGCTTAAATGATACAGGAGATGTTGACTGTGTTATTGACAGGTAAATAAAGCTAAAAAGAGATATGCCTATTGGTTTGCCTAAGAATAGGCCAAAGAACACGCCTAATGTTAATGGGCTGAATATGTCATTTAAAGTTAAATTTGTTAATTCAACGCCAGCATTGGCAAATGCAAATAATGGTATTATTGCAAAAGATACAAGAGGGTATAAATCTGTTTCTAAATTATATAATATTGGTTCTTTTTTATCTTTTGAATATAAAGGAATAAACATTGCTAAAACAACACCACTTAATGTTGCATGTAGGCCAGATTTTAAAACACCCAACCATAATATTAATCCAATCGCAAAATATGAAGCAACTTTTTCTACTTTGATTTTATGCATAAAGAACAAAACAGCAATGCATAGAGCAGTAATAATCATCGATGTATATGATAAATCTTTAGCGTGGAAAATGGCTATTACTAATATAGCAGCAAGATCATCCATGATAGCAAGGGTTAAAATAAATAACTTAAATTTAATTGGTACTTTTTTACCAAATAAAGATAAAATTCCAACAACAAAGGCAATATCTGTTGCCATTGGTATTGCCCAGCCTTTATGATACTCAGGGTAATTCATTGTTATAAGAGAAAAAAATAAAACTGGAACAATTATTCCGCCAACTGCTGCAGCGCAGGGTAGCATGACCGAGTGTAAGTCTTTTAGGTGACCTTCTAAAATTTCTCTTTTAAGCTCAAGGCCTATGATAAAAAAGAAAATACTCATAAGGCCATCGTTAATCCATAAAATTAAAGGCTTATCTAAATATGCTTGGCCTATTTGAACTCGAAAAGATAGATGCATTAGTTGTGAATATAGGTCATGTAATATGGTATTGCTGCAAACGAGAGCTAATATAGTTGCAATGATTAAAACTATCCCTGCTTTTGTTTCTTGGGATAAATTATTAAAAGCATTGTAATATTTTGATACCATAACAAACTCTTATTTATAAATTAGTGTAATTATTAATCATAATACGAAAAGATTAAAACCTCAATTTGAATATAATATTTATTTCGTAAAAAACAGGTAAGTATTAGTCGTTATAGAAGTATTACTTATTATCTTAAATTTATTAAAAGTTTAAAGCTGCTCTATAATGCTAAATAATTCTTTTTCAGTTTTAATTTTTTTGTTATGTAGCTCTAAAATTTGTTTTTTTAATATTTCTAAGTTTTCAATATTATTTTCTGATTTTGTGGTGTTAAAAAGATGTTGTTTTTCTAAAATAGCTTTTTCAATTTTTTGTAAAATAGAAGTGAGCCATGTTTTACGATTCTCTAAAGATTGCAATCGCAATTGATTTTTATTGGAAGCTGCAGGAGTATTATCTTTTTTTTGAGTTTTATAATATTTAGCCTGTTTTATTTTTAATACTCTAATCAGCTTTAATAAAGCTTCAATTTGTTCACCAAGCTTTATAATTTTATGTTTTTTTAAGTCCTGATTAGTAATATCTAAAATACTTTGGTAATGCTCTTGTATTTCTAAAATATAATCACGAATAGTTTCAGGTTTAGTTTTAAACAAGTTAATGATTATACTATTCTTATATATTTTATAATTAGGTACATTTTGAATTAATAATTCTAGTTTATCAATTTGATTCTTTAAAGATGTTAATAAACTAGAATATTGACTGTTAATGGTATTATCATTTTGGGACTTGTTCAATGTAAGATTTCCAATTTATATTAGTATCACCAATAGCATAAAGTTCAGGGTTTAATAAAGAATCTTTAGTATTATATCTAAGTATATTAGATGTTATATCATAAATTTCTCCTCCAGCACTATTTAGAATAGCTTGTCCTGCTCCTATGTCCCATTCAGATGTAGGTCCTAGTCTTAAATATATATCAGCAATACCTTCAGCTATTAAACACATTTTTAAAGAACTTCCTTTTGGAATAGTTTTGGCTTTGGGAAATACTTGATTTATTAAATGACTAAGTTTTTCTTTATTATGTCTTCTACTTGTTGCGATAGTAATATTATTAATATCTAACTTTTTGACTTTTATTGATATCTTGTTATTTTCAATATCAGTTGTATTAAGAAAGTTATTCACTTTAAAAGATTGATTTTCATAACCATAATATAAAACATCTAATGCAGGGGCATGGATTGCTCCGAAAATAGGAACATGATTATGAATTAAAGCAATATTTACAGTAAACTCATCATTTTTTTCAATAAACTCTTTTGTGCCATCGATTGGATCTATTAGCCAGAAAGTTTCCCAATTTTTTCTATCACTGAATGGTAGGTTTTTTTGTTCTTCTGAAATAATAGGAATATTTGGATAAAGTTTTTGTAATTCAGAAGTAATTATTTTATGTGATGCAATATCTGCTGAAGTTAGTGGAGAATCATCTTGTTTGGTTGTTACTTCAAATTTATCAAAATTATAATAATCGAGTATGACTTTACCTGTTTTTTTTAATATCTCAAGGCAATTAGGAAGAAAGTCAGGAGCCAGATATTGTAATTTACTTGTGTTCATCATTATTTATTTTATATTATATAATTATTATTATATGATTTTATCAATTTTATGAGTAAATAAAAAATTTATTATTTGATCTATACTGTACAATATAAAAATTGTATTTATTAATGTGAAATTATAGTATTTCAAAAATTTTGAGAATAAGGTTATGAAAAAATATTTGTTAGGTTTATTATTCCCCATGTTTTTAATTTCCTGTTCTAGTAATCATGTAAATAAAGCAAAAGATCCATTGTTAGTAGAGGCTAAAAATAATTTCTATGACGGAGATTATAAAAATGCAGCAAAAGATTTACATGTGTTATCTAAGTCAGGAGATCCAGAAGCGCAATATGCCTTAGGATACATGTATTATTATGGTATGGGTGTAGAGAAGAACCCAATAGTTGCAAGAAGATTAATTAGTATGTCTGCTGAAAAAGGAAATGTAGAAGCAGTTAAAGCTTTGAGATTATTGGTTGAGTCAAATGCTGTGTTTGCCAATGTGCAAAGCGTTGAACCTAAACAACTTCATGGAAGTAATGCTAAAAATACAACAGTTGCTATAAATCACATTAATGAAAAAACTGAGCTAGTTAAACCAGCTGAAACTAATAATTCTTTAAAATCATCTTCATCTAATGATGATTTTAAAGAATTAGCTAAAAAAGATATGGAAAATTCTTTTAAATTAGTTAAATTTGATAATAGTAAAGCTAAAATTAAATCAGACTCTAAGCCAATGTCTGATAAAATTGCAACGCAATCAAATCAAAAATCAACAGAATCTAATGCAATTAATAATTTAAATCAATGGTTAATTAAAGAATCAGCAGATGCTTATACAATACAGTTAGCTGCAAATAAAAATAAGCAAGTTATTCAAGATTTTATAGATAAAAATAAATTAAGCAATAAGGCTAAAATATACACTTATCATTATAATAATGAGCAATGGTATGCTGTAAGCTTAGGTGTATATAATGAACCAGCTGTTGCATTTAATGTTTTAACTAAGCTTCCTAGCAGTATTAAAGCCAATAAGCCTTGGGTGAGACAGTTAAGTAATATTAAAAAAGAAGCATTAGCTTTAGATTCAGCCTCAAATAGAATAGGATAGCTTTTTTGAGTTTAATTATCTTAACCATTTTGCAACTTCTTTAGCATAATAGGTCAAAATAGCATCAGCTCCAGCTCTTTTCATGCTGATTAATGTTTCTAATACTGCATGTTGTTCATTGATTAAATTATTTTGAGCAGCAAGCTTTAACATGGCATATTCGCCGCTTATTTGATAGACAAACGTTGGAATTTTAAAATTTTGTTTAACTTGATTTACTATATCTAAATATAAAGATCCGGGTTTGACCATTACCATATCAGCACCTTCTTGAATGTCTAAAGCAACTTCATGCAGTGCTTGATTAGCATTTTGATATGATAGTTGATAGGTTTTTTTATCGGCATTGCCAAGATTTTTTAAAGAATCTACTGCGTCTCTGAATGGGCCATAAAAGTTGGAGGCATATTTTGCAGAGTAGGCAAGAATATTTGTATCTATAAAATTATTTTTATCTAATATTTTTCTAATTTCTCCTATGCGTCCATCCATCATATCTGATGGTGCTACAATATCTACTCCAGCTTGCGCATGACAAAGAGCTTGTTTTTGTAATACTTGAATTGTTGCATCGTTAATTATTTTATTATTCTTATCAATGAGACCATCTTGGCCATGAGAAGTATATGGATCTAGTGCTATATCTGAAATAATTCCTAACTCAGGAAATTTTGATTTTATAGCTTTAATTACTTTAGGTATTAGACCTTCTGGATTATAGGCTTCGATTGCTTCGTTGGTTTTCAAATCTTGAGATATAACAGGGAAAATTGCTATAGCGGGAATTTTGAGTTCGCAAAGTAATTCACATTCTTTTAGTAAATCATCAAAGTTATATCTATATATTCCAGGCATTGTTTTTATTGTTTGGCTAGGTGCTTTTTGATCATGAACAAACACAGGAAAGATTAAGTCGTTTACGGTTAAATTGTGTTCTGCAACTAAGTCTCTTATAAATTTTTTAGATCTTAATCTTCTTAGTCTAGTATTGGGATATTGAGTATTGGTAAATATCATATTATTTTTGTATAAATTTAATTTAATAACTAATAAAGTATAAAAGATTATTTTTTTTCTTCAAGTTATTTTTTTAATCTCATTATATCTTTTATACTTAAAGTATAATTAGGGTTAAAAATATGACAATAAATAAACATGTATATGATGTAGTAGTAATTGGTGGTGGCTCAGGAGGACTTGTATCAGCAAGTTTTCTTGCAAGATTAGGCCTTAAAGTACTATTGATTGATAAGAGTAGAGCGCTTGGTGGCGATTGTTTGCATTATGGTTCTATACCTAGTAAAAAATTAGTTAGCTTAGCTAAAATTATTAAAAACTATAGGCAAGCAAAAAAATACATTAATGAAGATATTGGTTTTAACCAAGATGATGACTTAGATGTAAATATAAATTTTAAAAAAATAGTAGAAGATGTCAATAATACTATTCGTAAAGTTCAGCGGCATGAATCTTTAGAGCTATTTAAAGAATATGGTTGTGACATTATATTACAAGAAGCACAATTTATTGGGACAAATACTATTGCAGTTGGTAATAAAATAGTTATAGGGAAAAAATTTATTATAGCAACAGGCTCTAGCCCTTATATTCCAAATATAGAAGGCATTGATAAAGCTTCATATTTTACTAATGAAAATATTTTAGACTTAAAAAAAATACCTAAACAAATGGTTATTATCGGTGCAGGTTCAATAGGTATTGAATATGCTCAAATTTTTGCAAGACTAGGTAGCAAAGTTATTGTTATTGAAACATTAGATAGAATCTTATCAAATTTTGATAAAGAGCAATCTAATGCTCTTAAAGGAATTTTAGAAAACGAAGGTATTAAGTTTTATGTGAATTATCAAACAGTAGAAATTCAACGAGTGTTAAATAGAGATGATAAACTAAATACAAAAATCAAATTAGTAAGTAATTTAACAAATGATACAGAGGAATTGTTGACTGATTGTTTATTTATTGCAATAGGTAGAAAGCCTAATGTAAATAATTTAGGCTTAGATAATGCAGGGGTTAATTATTCTCCTCATGGAATATTTGTAGATACAAGATTAAGAACAAATATTAAAAATATTTATGCTGTGGGTGATGTGACAAATAATCCAATGAAATTTACACATGTTGCAGCTAACCAAGCAGTAATTTTAATTAAAAACATAGCTTTTAAAATACCAGCAAAAATTAAAAATAATTTAATTCCTATTGTTATTTATTCTGATCCAGAAATAGTTCATATAGGGACAACAAAGCATTTAGCTGAACATAATAATATAAAATATAAAGAAATTAAGATTAATCTTAGTGAACTGGATAGAGCGATTATTGATGGAGATACAAAAGGTTCATGTAAATTAATCATTAAAAATAAAAAAATTATTGGGGCAAGTATTCTTGCTGCAAATGCATCTGAGTATTTGCCTTTTTTAAGCCATTTAATAGAAAATAAATATAATGTAGACTCTTTATTTAATATAATCTACCCATACCCAACTAAAGTTGAAATGTTTCAGCAAATTGTGATTAAAAGTTATGAAAGTGTTTTATTTAATAGTTTTACAGCAAGTTTTGTCAGATTCTTGAATAAATATTTTTAATATTTCCAAAAGTCAGGAACAAACAAAACTATAATTGTAAAAATCTCTAAACGTCCAAGAAGCATGGCGCATGTTAATACAAATTGGGTTTTGCTGTTAATGCCTGCATAGTTTAAACTTACATCTCCAAGTCCTGGTCCTACATTGCTTAATGTGCTGGCAATTGCTGAAAATGCGGTTGTAAAATTTAATCCTAGCGCGATAAGAATTAATAAAAAGATTATATATATAGCAAAGTATCCTGCAAAAAAACTCCATACGCTATTTATCGTATTATTTGGTACTATACTATCTCCATATTTAATAATAAATCTGCCATGGGGGTGAATTAGTCTTTTTAATTCATTCATTCCTTGTTTATGAAGCATAAATATTCTTATGAATTTTATGCCCCCACTTGTAGAGCCTGCACACCCTCCTATTATACCAATATAAATGATAAATAAGGGAATGAAGCTTGGCCACATAGTAAAATCTTCTTTCACCATCCCTGTTGTTGTTGAAATTGACACAGCATGATAAGCACTGTCAATCAAAGCATCTAGATTAGTTGTATGAGTGTTGTTTATAACTAAAGAAACAAAAAGGATAAAGATTAGAAAAAATAAAAAAATACAATATGCTCTACATTCTGGATTTAAAAAATATTGTTTAAGGCTTTTTTGTTTTATTGCCATAAAATGAAGAGAAAAATTGATTGCGCTTAACAACATAAAAACTATATTAATCAAGTATATAGTATTGCTTTTATAAAATCCTATGCTTGCATCATGTGGTGCAAATCCTCCAGTTGATACTGTTGCGAATGAATAGCATACGGCATCAAACAAGCTCATTCCAGCAACATAAAAAGACAAAATACAAGTGATTGCAAGAAGAAAATATACAAGCCATAAAGCTTTGGCTGTATTTGTAATTCTTGGTGTTATTTTATCATCTTTATTCATTCCAGTTATTTCTGTTTTATATAGCTGCATTCCCCCAATTTTAAGTTTTGGGATAATTGCTACAGCTAAAATAATAATACTCATGCCACCTAAAAATTGTAATTGATGCCTATAATAAATAATGTCATGGGGCATTTTATCTATGTTGGTGATAACGGTTGCACCAGTTGTGGTTATTCCTGATACTGCTTCAAAAAATGCGGCAGTTAAAGATAAATTTAATGCTTCTGATAGAGCAAGTGGAATAGCGCTATAAATACATAAAATTATCCACAAAAAAACTACTACAACAAATCCATCACGGGTTGTTAGTTCATGTTCAATATTTTTATTTGGTAACCAAAAAAGACATCCAGTAATGAACGCCAGATAAAAAGTTATGACAAAAATATAAGGGTTTGACTCATTATAATAAATTGATATTAAAATGGGAGGAGCCATAGATAAACTGTATATTGCTAATAATATACCTAATATTTTAAAAATAGCTTTACCGCGCATAGATCCTCTACAGGCTTTATAAAAAGTTTAAATTTACTTGAAATAAGGTTTCAATATCACCGATAATTTGTTTATCATATAAAAAAATAATTATATGATCATTTTCTTGTATAATAAGATCTTCAAAATCCATTATAACTCTATTATCTCTAATTACAGTCACAATTAGAGCCTGCTCTGGTAGTATTATATCTGATATTTTATGATCAACTACATTAGATGTTTGCTTATCTCCATGTACAATAACTTCAATAGCTTCTGAATTACCAGAATGACTTGAATGTAATTCTGCAATATCACCACGTCTTATGTATTTTAAAACACTATTAGCAGTAATTTGTTGCGGAGATATAGCTATATCTATTTCACTTCCAGCAATAAGATCATGATATTCACCTTTGGTTATTAATGAGATAACAGAGTAAGCATTTAATCTTTTGGCCAATAGTGATGACATTATATTAAGGCCATCGTTATTAGTTAAAGCACAGAATACATCAGTTGAGTATATATCTTCTTCTAATAACAATTCGAGATCAGAGCCATCACCTTCAATAACTATAGAATGGGTTAGTTTTTCAGCAAGATACTCAACTCTCTCAGGGTTATTATCTATAATTTTAACTTTAAAATCATTTTCTAAACTTTTGGCAACATAATAACCAATGCTCCCACCACCAACAATCATGATGTTGTTGTAGTCTTTTTGGAAATTTAAAAACAATTTAATCGCATTGTTAGTATCAAGCTTTGATACAAAAAAAGTTATTTCATCGTTTTTAGAAATTTTCATTTCATTATCAATTAGTAAAGTCTTTTTATGTCTTAAAACAGTCGCAAATCTTACAGAAAGATTATCACAAAACTTTTGAATTTCATTGATAGTTTTATTTGTAATAAAGCTATTTTTACTTGCTTTGATAGTAACCATATTTACGGCATTGTTTGCAAAACTAACAACTTGTAACGTTTTTGGGTATTTCATTAAATTTCTAATGTACTCGGTAACCAACGCTTCAGGACTAATGATTACATCTATAGGCAAAGCCTCATTAGCAAATAATTCTTTTTGTTCTTGATAATAATTGCTTTTAATTCTTGCTATTTTTAATGGCGTATCAAATAAAGTGTATGCGACTTGGCAGGCTATCATATTAGTTTCGTCATTATTAGTAACAGCAAGTAGCATGTCTGCATCTTCTAGACCTGCTTTTTTCAATATATTTGGATAACTTGCATGACCTTGAACAATTCCGATATCAAGGCGTTCCTTTAGCTTTTGTAATCTGCTAATATCTAAGTCAACAACCACAATATCGTTGTTTTCTGTGCTAAGGCTTGTTGCTAACGTTTTTCCAACCTGACCTGCACCTAGGATAACAATTTTCATACAGATGAATAATAATATATAAAAGAGTAATTATATTATGGCAGAAAATAATATTATAAACCAGAATGGTTTACTTACAAAGATGCCCGTTAAATTAGATGATAATAATATTATTTATAATTTACTATTAAAATCTATAAATTCTGATTATTTAAATAATAAAGATATTATTTTAAATAAGTATTTAGGACATAATATTAAAATAACATTTTTAAATAAAATCTATTGTGTATATTGCAATCGAGATATTAAAAAATCTTTTAATTCTGGATATTGTTTTCATTGTTTTAGAAAACTTGCTGAATGTGATAGTTGTATTATGAGCCCTGAAAAATGTCATTATCATTTAGGTACTTGTCGTGATCCTAAGTGGGGGGATGCTCATTGTATGCAATCTCATTATGTTTATCTTGCTAATACTTCTGGTTTAAAAGTAGGAGTAACACGTGGAAAAAATATTCCAACAAGATGGATTGATCAAGGAGCTATTAGTGCCTTGCCAATATTTAAAGTAACTAAAAGATATTATGCTGGTTTAATAGAAGTTATAGCCAAGCAACATCTAAATGATAAAACTCATTGGCAAAGAATGCTTGCTAATAAAGTAGAAGATATAGATTTAATCACTTGTAGAGATGATTTATATGCAAAAATAGAACAAGAAATTATAGATTTAGAACTTAAAATTAAACAAGATTTTCCAAAAGATAATTTAAAAAATACTAAGCCCATAGAGTATTTAAATAATAATGAATTTGAAGTATTAAATTTATCTTATCCTGTTTTAAAATATCCAGAAAAAGTAAAATCTTTTAATTTAGATAAAACACCAGAAGTTTCAGGCAAGCTACAAGGTATTAAAGGTCAGTACTTAATATTAGATACTGGAGTTATTAATATAAGAAAATTTGCAGGTTATATGGTTGATATATTAATTTTTTAAGTATTTAGTTATTAAGTAAAATAAGCATACAATTAAAACACATGCTAAAATTACATCTATGTATAAAAAAATTTTAAGTTTACCGTTATATTTTCAAATTTTAATAGCATTAGTATTTGCTGTAATATTGGGATCTATAACTAATTCAGGTACCGTGTTGCTTGGCATTAATGTCTATAATTTTTATGACTTCATTGGTAATTTATTTTTAAATGCTTTAAAAATGATTAGTATTCCTTTGATTATAGCCTCAATAATATCTGGAATAAGTAATTTAGGCTCGGGCCATGCAATAGGGCGCTTAGGAATTAAAGTAATTATATATTATTTATTTACTAGTTTTATAGCCATTATAGTTGGATTAGTTTTAGTTAATATAATAAAGCCAGGTATAGTTAGCGGCACATCAGTTAGTGATTTATTAGGTGTTGCGTATGATACGACTAAACTAATAGATCATGCCAAATTATCTCATATAGATTTAATTTATAATATTTTCTTGCAATTAGTTCCTTCAAATATTTTTTTAGCTGCATCAAATGGCCAATTACTAGGTTTAATATTTTTTAGCATTATGTTCGGTTATTTTATTTTAAAAATAGATGCTAAACATCGTAACACTTTGAAAAATTTTTGGTCAGCTGTTTTTGATGCCATGATGTTATTTACTATGTGGATTATGAATTTTGCCCCAATAGGAGTTTTTGGTTTAGTTGCAAAAGCTATTAGTTCGGCAGGTTTTAGTACTTTTATGCCTGTTTTAAAGTTTTTTATAACGGTTCTATTAGGACTTTCTGTGCATTTTTTAATATCCTTGTCTTTGTTATTATGGTTTGTAGGAAAGGTTCACCCTTTAAAGCATCTTAAGGCTATGCTACCTGCAATTATCACAGCTTTTTCAACAGCATCATCTTCAGCAACATTACCTATTACAATTAAGTGTGCTGAAAAAAATTCAGGAGTCTCTAATAAAACTACAAGTTTTGTATTGCCTTTAGGGGCTACTGTGAATATGGACGGCACAGCTTTGTATGAATGTATTGCCGTAATATTTATAGCTCAAGCTTATGGTATAGATTTAAGCTTTTCTTCTCAGTTTATGATTTTAGTGATGGCATTATTAACGTCAATTGGCGTTGCAGGAATTCCTGCTGCAAGTTTAGTCGCTATAACTTTAATTTTAACAGCTGTTGGTTTGCCGCTTGAAGCTGTTGGATTAATTATGATTACAGATAGAATTTTAGATATGTGTCGTACCTCTGTAAATATTTATAGTGATTCTTGTGGAGCTGTTATTATTGCAAGATTAAATGGAGAGAAAACTAATATAGCAAGATAATATCTTTTAGTTATTGCATGAGACTTGATTTACTAATATACTGAATTTATTGATACATAATTGGTATATAAGTAAAAGGACTTAAACGGTATATTAGATATGTCTTATCGCGAAGCTAGTAAAACTATAATAATAACATTAATAATCTTATTAGTTTCAATATTATTATTAATTCCAAGTAGTATATATTCAGACATTCGAGGCGAGTTTGCCAAACGGCCAACAGCAATGCCACCTGAGCCTGCAGCAGTTGTTAATTATTTAGTAGAAGACATAGCAAATGCAAGAGCAGTGTCTGCACAACTTTGTACTACAGGGATGTCCATTTCTGTAAATTTAAGTCAACTTGGCGCAACCCCTTCTTTTTTTCAGGCAATTGATCAAGCTCTTAAGAATGCTGGTCTGAGTGCTTTTACTTCTAAAGATTTTTTAGGACCACAACCTGATAGTATTTCAGCAAGTACTGGAACTCCAAATCCTACAGCATATAATAATTTGTATTATGATTTAACGAATTTGCAGATAGATCCTAATAGAACATCAATTAATTTTCAAAGAGTGTATAACAATATAGTTGCTGATTGTAATTCAGGTGTGCCTTTTAATCAAAATCAATGTCAAGTAACTTCTGCCTGTGGGTTTCAGCTCCAGTCTCCTGGTGTAAATGTAAAAATTGGTGGGTGTTTAGCTACATCTCAAAACCCATCCTTATTAACGTCGGTTTCAACTGGTATTTCTGATACTGTTATTTTAGATGTTTTAACAAATTATATTCCTCGAATGAATGGTTATTTCCTTAATCCAGCCGTTTCAAGTAATCAAGATTATTTTCTTATAGCAAGTACATCACAAGGTTCAAAATTGGGTTGTCCATCAACTGCATTGAACTCACCATCAGCAACTGCTCAGTGTAAAGGTACGGCAAGCGCTATTGATTCAGCTATATTTCCAGTAGATGTGTTAGCAAGTGCAGATAGTACTCTACAAGTGAAACTTTCAAAACCGCCTCGTCAGGATTATGTATTGTCATTTATAATTAATAAATGCCCAGTATAGATTTATTCTTATTGGGATTCTAAATTATATATGCATTGATTTGTTCTTTCATTGCAATAACCATCTTCAGCAAGATTTGAATAAAGCTTGTAGCTACTAAGTGTATATGGAGCTGTTGCATTTTGTAAAATATTCATAGTGCACCATTTTCCACTTTGTAGAGCAGATTGACAGTTTTTATTGTTATCATTGTTATTTACAAATTTATAAGGAAGACCCAGTGCACCAAGGCAATTATTAAAAGAATAAGTTGAATCTTGAGTAAAGAAATTATTTATTAAGGTTTGATAATCACTTTTAGATGCTATATTTATGAATGTTTCAGTGCCATTACTTGATTTTAATATAGATGCCCCATTACTCCCTAATTGTGCTTGATTTTCAAAATAATAATTTAAACATAGAGCTAAAGCATTCATGGTAGCAGGCTCATTTGTGCCTGATGAACCTTGACCTACTTTTGATGGTAAATACATCTTGTAGCCCTTGGGAGTAACTCCGCCTATATTGAAAATTAATCCAAAAATTATTTTTTTATTAGGATTTAGACTCATGAAGCAATGATTACCATTAGTATCAATACATGGTCCAAAATTTTTTGAATTGATTGATGGTTGATTATTATTATTTGTTATTTCATACAAAGGTATGGTGTTATTATTCATGCCCGGAGTAATAAATAATTTAGTAATATTGGTATCTGTATAGGAGTGGTTTAGAGTTTGTGCGTTGTCAGTAAAAACAGGAATATATTCATTAGATGTATATACCCCATCTTTAGTATGAAAGTATAATAAAGTATTTTGGTTAAAATAATTACATAATTTTTGCTGATTATTAGTTGCAGAACTATTTATTGTACTGCAATCAGAGGGTTGAAAGGTTAACGTTGAATTTATTGATGTAAACTTTAATGAAGAGCTATTGTATGCAGAAACATTATTATTTAATGGTAAAATAAAAGATCTTGTGCTCGCTAGCTCATCCCAAGTATTAGAAATATCGAGAGCTGAATTAATGCCAGCTACAGAGCCAGCAAAAGAGACTGCATCTTGAATAACTGTATCAAAATTATAGAACATTTGTCTAGTTGGATCAATAGGTAAAGACATGGTCGAGCCAGCAGTTCCAATAACTGAGCCATTATTTGTTATGTCATATACCATATAATTTGAGCTAGCAATAGAGACTGTCAAAGTACTGCTATAGTGTACACATTTAGGATTTGTTGTTGCTTCTTTGCAATTAGGAATAATAGATGATTGTTCACCATATATAGCAAAAAAAGAAAGAAGCAAGCTTGTAAAAACAGTAATTTTAATAATTAAATTCATAGTTATCAGATAGATATAATAAAAATAAAAAATATAACAGAAAACTTATTTCATAATAAAATGTCTTACTTAATATCGACAAAATTTATTAAAACCTTTAGTTGGTTATAATAAAACTAAAGATTTCATTGAGAATTATCGATAATAAGTATGACTGTTAGATTTATTCTATAAGTTAAAGTTCAATTGTATTAACGTAGTAAAGCAGAATGTAGTTTGATGAAGTATTTTAAAGTTTTTATTTTATTTATAATTTTATTCGGGTTTTCTAGATTTGTCTTAGCATCTAGTGAAGCTGATTTATGTGGTGCAAACCCAGCAATTGCAGCTTTTTCTTCAACTAATATAGCTAAAACACCACCTGATCCATCTACCTACTTATATAAACCTTTGGTTTTTTCATTTGAATATTATACAGGAGGACAAGGGTGTAATAACGCTAATAATCCTTCTCAAACGATTAGTTTTGAAGTTTTATTTTATTCAGCATTAGCTCAAACTTTAAATCCAACTGGAGGATGCCTTACTTCACCTAATAATTGCTTAAATATTAATTATCTTTTTAACAAAGTAATTGAAGATTCAACTCTATCTGGATGGGGATATCAAGGGGAAGGAAATAAAGGTGCAGTGTCTCAAGATTTTTATTATAACAAATTAATTTTATTATCTGATTTAGATTATAATGCAACGTTAGCATCAACTAGCAGCACTGCAGTTACATGGGATTCAGTTAAGTCTAACAGTTGGAATATTATGCCAGAGAATCCAAATTCATCGGAGATAACACCTGATAATATAAGTTTTCCTTGTGGCTTTAGTAGTACAGCAAATTACTTTAATGCATCTGTTGGTTCATGGGCTGGTGCTAATCGAGCACATGAATTATCTTATTTTTGTTATCCTTATGAAAATACTTCTACTGCTACTGATGCTTATGCCCAAAATGCAACGCAATCTTATATCAATAAAGCCTTTCAGCAAACTAATACTGTAAATATGATGAGGCCCATGTTTGTTTTTTCAAACGTTACTACATATTTACAACCAAATAATATAGAGTTTGGAGGTCAAAAGTCTTGTGATATAGCACAAAGTTATGATTCTAGTAATCCAGTTTTTTGGGGATTACCGTTCAGAGGGCAAAGTTGCAATGATACGCAACTTGAAAATTTATATTTCATGATTATTGATATGGTTGATTAAAGATGAAAAAAATATTATTGGTTTTAATTTTAAATATTTTTACCGTTGCAGCTTATGGTAGCGCAATTTGTGTTCCAGGAGTTGGATATACTATGGTTGGCTCTGTTGCAAATATAAACAAGAGTGATGAAACAGGGTTAAACTCTTATCTTTATGAAAGTATGGGCTCTAATTATAAACAAAACGAAGCTCAGACAAGTCTTTTTGATGGAACCTTAAGCTCAGAGCCGTCATTGCATATAAATTTAATTCCCAAGCCGAGCTTGTCTTCTTATATGAATCTTTGGCAGCCTGGTTATTGTGATGTAACTAATTTAGGAGGTAGCACCTCAACAGTTGCATGTTCATCATATACAACAGCAACAACAGGTTCTTTTTTAGATATTTTACAAAAACATGCGAATGGTCATAGAACTTTTTATATAGGTTCAGGTAATAAGCAACAAATAGTGCCGATTTATATGTCAAGTACCAAATGCCAGAACGTTACATTAGATTCTAAAGGGGTTTCTCATACAGGGAATTGTTTTTTAGGTGATCAGAGCTTAGAGCCTAGTATGCCTTATATTAATACTATAGATCCCAATGTATATACAGAAAATAATTATTTTACGGCTTTAATATATAAATGGAATATATCAAATAAAGGTTTTATTTTCTCTAATGGAATAGGAACAGCTAGCTCTATTATGCTTACAACAACTAGTAATCAAATTCCAGACAAACAAAATGGAATACTTATTAAGTCTGATAGTAATTCTAACTTGTATATACCCTTATTAAGTGCTTCTAATGATACTTATACTAATTTTGATGTGGATTTTGTTAATTATTTATCAGGTGCTGTCAATCAGTTTAGTTTTACAGATGCAAATTTAAAGTTAGCGTGTAATTTAGGGTTGTTTGCTAATGATAATAAAGTTAATTATTGTGCCAATATAAAAGTTTCTGAAAATTATTATAATTCTTATTATTTTAACGATGTACTGGATAGTAGTAATTTAAAGCAATATCTTTATAATTTAATTGGATGCGCAGGAAGTAATACTGATATTATTGGTTGCAAGGCGCCAACCTTCCTTGCGAACTATTATATAGATAGCAATTTCAGTACTAATGCTAATCAATATTCGATGTATAATCAATCAAAGTCAATACAAGATTATTGTTTGCCATCTACTGCAGGAACATCTAGTCAACAACAATGTAAATTAGATGTAAATGGCGGAACTACAGCATGGAGTGTACCAAGTTTTTCTGATTATACTTCTGCAACATTAAGCTTATTTACAAAGCAACTTGGAGTAAAGTCAGATAAGTCAACAAAGGAGCCGGCTTTGTTATTAAACTCAGATTATAAAAATAGTACTTATTCTTTATCATTTGTATCTGATTGTTCTAATCCAACTACACAAGATAGTGCAACGTTTGATTTTTCTGTTTTCAAGGCTAATTCTTCAAATCTACCTACATCAGATTTATATTTTAGTTACATATCTGATGGGAAGTATCAGGGGAATTATAGTGATATCAATTTGGGGTGTAAATCAAATATTCAGGGCTCAGATTTAAGTAATAAAACTAGTTTTAATTTATCTCTTTCTGATCTTACAGGCTGTACAGCGCCATCTTCTTTTTCTAGTATTAATAAAATATACTTAAGTAATAATTATTATGAAAATAACGAATATGGTTATCAAGGCAATGCAAATAGTGGCTTGCCATTATATCAAGGACATTGCGCTATAGCAGAACCAAGTGTTAATTCTACAGGAGGTATTGTATTTAAATTTATTCCAACAGGAGTTTGTGGACTAAATACTAATGTGAGTAATCATCTTTATAATGCTCAAGAGAAATCAGAGTCTACTCCAGCTTATAAGCAGGGTAGTTTTTTGTGGGGTAATTAGGATAGTTATTTAAAATTCATAAAACATTTTTAAATAATAACTGTTGAATCCACCAGATAAATCTTCATAATCAGTTTTTTCAACTTTACCACCAAGTATGAATTTAGTGCTATCAGAAAAAGATGGAGCCCAAATTAGCTCAGGGTTATATTTTTCATAGATGTCGTTGTATTGAGCATCAAATTTTGCAGAAAATCCTGCATATATAGGAAAAGCAATAGTTGCACCAGCACCGCAGCTAGATATGGTATTATCTCTAGATTGTATGTCGCCATTACTATCATAATAAGAATCATACTGTAAATCTCTTTTTAAATAGTCACAGACTATTTTGGCTCTAAATAAAGTATCTTTAAATGGCGTGTAAGTAACACCGACCCAACCACCAAATTGATTACCTTCAACGATTTCACCAATTTCTTGTTCGCTAGTTTTATTTATAGTTGTACTACCATCAGTTAATAGCGTCACAGAGCTATTTGAGTTTTTAATAGTAACCGATGTTGAAGGGATAAAACCGTAATAACTGCTTGCATTAAATTGAATTAAATTAGATTGTACGTATAAATATTCAAGACCAATTGCTCCTTGTTGTACCCATACATCTCTTGATTTATCAAAGAAATTTACTTGAGGTTTTTGTCTTGTGTATTGCAATGTTGCTTTAAAGCCATGCTCTTTGTTCCAACCTACAAAAGTTGTAAATGTTGTGCCTAGTTTTTGATGTTTTGCTCCTGCTTCTAGTTCACCTAAAAAGAAGGTATACTTGTCAAGAGAGGTAAAAGTTGAAAATGCAGCAAAAGGACCTAAATCGTTAGTTTTATAAGTAGCTTTACTGTCTGCAAATGTAGAAGATGATAACAATAAGCCACTAATAGATAAGCATGCTATTGTTGTGGTATTTATCTTTGTGAATGTTTTGTTGTTTATTATTCTTTTTATATCAAACATTTAAGCCACTTTAAGTATTTTTTTTATAGTTTTTATTATACTTCATAATTTTTATCGTCACAATATCAAAAGACTTGAAGAAAAAATTATATTGATTTGTAATATTAAAAATGTTATAAAATCTGCTTAATTAGAATTTTTTTATTAGGAAATCGGAGAGATTTGAGAAATGACTAAATCGTGTCAAGTTACTGGAAAAAAAGTAATAACTGGTAATAACGTATCTCATGCTAAAAATCGCACAAAACGTAAGTTCAGAGCTAACTTGCATTCTAAGCGTTTTTGGGTTGAATCTGAGAACAAATTTATAAAATTAACAGTTTCAGCTAAAGGTATGCGTATTATTGATAAAAAGGGTATTGAGGCTGTTCTTAAAGAACTAAAAGAAGCTAGAACTTAAAGTTTAAATAATTACATTATACAAGGTATTGTTTTATGGCTGCTAAAGATAATAAAATAATGATGAAATCTGAAGAAAGTCATTATTTCTTCACTATATGCAAAAGTGCAATGAAAGAAAAAACTGCTGCTAAGTTACGTCTTAGAAGATATGATCCAGTTATAGGAAAGCATTGCTGGTTTAAAGAATCTAAGATTAAGAAGTAATTGTATTAATTCCAGTAATTTCATCTAGCTAAACGAATAAGTAAATTTCTTTAAATATTCGATGAGCTATAAGATTCGAGTATTTTATTGGAATAAATATTCTAACTTTAATTTAGTTTCTTGATTTTGCAATAGTAAAATCCATCAAAAGCCCCCATGGCTTCAGGTATAAAGCTGAGGCCATAAGTTCTTTTTATCAAGTTTTTGTTTTCTAAGTTATCTTGATTAATATCTAGATTAATAATTTCAAATTTATAGTCTTTGTCTTTTAAGTAATTAATAAAGTTCTTTATTATCTCTTCATTTTCTTCATCTAATATAGAGCAAGTACAATATAATAATTCGCCATCATTATTTAATACATCCCATAACTTTTTAATTAGATTTAACTGTATAATATTTAATTTTTCTATATCTTCAATAACTCTATGATGCTTAATATCAGGATGTCTTCTTATTACTCCAGTAGCAGAGCATGGGGCATCTAATAAAATTTTATTGAATTTTAAATTATTATGTACTAGTTTTTCTATATTGTTTACATCATCACAAATAATTTTAATGTTATTATTTAATAACTTTAAGTGTTCTAAATTTTCTGTAATTTTATTTATTCTTGATTGGCTATTATCTATAGATATTAATTGGGAGTTATTATTTAAACTGTGTAAAATTTGCATTATATAACTAGTTTTACCGCCAGGTGCTGCACAGGCATCTAATATATTAATATCTTTATTATTGATATTTAAAAATTTGATAGCCAATTGAGATGCTGCATCTTGGATATAAAAATAACCCTGATCCCAACCAGGTATTAGATCATGATTTATTGGTTTACTTATAATCACTGCATCATCAAGGCCTGAGATTAAATTATAATCTATATCATTTTCCTGTAATAAATTTAAATAATTCTCTTTAGTAATATTTACAGTGTTAATTCTTAAAGTTAACGGTGCTTTATTATTATTTGCTTTAATAATTTGCTCATAAAATTTAGGCCAGTTATTTTCAATAAGATTACTTAACCATTCGGGATGATTAGAATTATTTTTAAAATTTTCTAGTTTATCTGGATTATCGAGGTATGTTCTTGAAAAAGTTCTAAGACAAGCGTTAATTAAATTTTTTGCCCATGGCTTTTTAAAATGTTTACAAGCTTCAACTGTCTCATTTATCACTGCAAAAGACTTAGAGTTTAAATACAATAATTCAAAAAGTCCTGTTAGTAATAATATATGGACGTCTTGATCTTTATTTTTAAGTTTTTTAGATAATAATTTTTGAGATATTGCATCCAACTCCCAGTAATGTCTTATAACGCCATATGTAAGGGCTTTTATCAGATTAATATTTTTATGAGAATTTGTTTCTTTGCTAAAATCTATATCTCTTAAAGATGAGCCATTTAGAATTTTTATAATAATTTTTGCTGATAAATATCTTAAGTTATCTATGTTTTTAGATGTCATAATATAGGCTTTAAATAAATTTGTTATTTATTTTAAAAAGCTCTTTATAATTGCTATTTAAAATATCGCTAATGTTTAATGTTTTAGTGCCTGGAAGTTGTAATTTAGAAATTTTAATATAGGTATCATTATCAATCGTTTTGATTAATAGATAATTTTTGTTAATTTCTATAATGGTTCCTGGCGTGGTGTTTGTTTCGGTTTTTTGTTTAAAAGTATTATTTTTATAAGTATCTATTTCAATAATTTTTACTCTAATTTGTTCAGAAATAAAACAATAAGCTCCAGGAAAAGGGTAAAAGGCTCGAGCTTTTTGAGATATTACCTCAGCAAAGTTATGCCAATTTATTTGAGCTTCTTGTTTAGTAATTTTTTTTGCATAAGTTACAGGGGGATTTATTATAGTTGTTTGATCAATAGAATTTTCAATGAAATGCTCAATATTATCTATAACTTTAATAATTAAATTTTGTGAAATACTTAATAATTTATTAGTTAATGTTAAAGATGTATCTTGTTTTGTTATTTCACATGACTGAGTTGATAATATATTACCAGTATCTAGCCCTGCATCCATTTGCATTATGGTGACACCAGTATGTTTGTCGCCTGCTTCTATTGAACGCTGAATAGGTGCAGCACCTCGCCATTTTGGCAATATAGATGTATGAATATTAATACATCTATATTTAGGAATATCTAGAATAGCTTGTGGAATAATCATACCATATGCTACGACTATTATTAAATCAGGATTTATCGTCCTGATTTGGTTAATAATATCAATATTATTACGCAGCTTTTCAGGTTGTACAATTTGCAAGTTATTGTCTTTTGCAACTGATTTAACAGGGGTTGGTTGTAACTTTTTGCCACGGCCTTTAGGTCTGTCAGGCTGGCTAAGAATTAAAGATATTTCGTGTTTATTCTGTTTAATTAAAGTATTAAGTATTTCAGCTGAAAAATCAGGAGTTCCTGCAAATATTATTTTCATATATTTTTTATGCTTCTTTTTTGTCTTTTACTTTTTTATATTTTCTAAGAGCCAATTGAAATTTTAGTTTCGACAAATTATCTAAGAATACATGGCCGGCTAAATGTTCCATTTCATGATGAATACATTGGGCCATGAGATTAGATGCTTCTAATGTTAATAGCTCACCTTTAGTATTATTATATTCTATAGTAAGTTTTTGTGGCCGAGTGACATCTATTGTTAAATTAGGGAATGATAAACAACCCTCTTTATTAGTTTGACTGCCTTCTTGTTGAATAATTTTCGGGTTGATTATTACATAAGGTTTATTAGCCTCATAAGATATATCCATAGTAAAAATCCTTTTTTGAATATTTACTTGGATACCTGCAAGACCGCAACCATTGTTATTATACATCGTTTCTAGCATATCATTAGCTATTTTTTCTAAGTTACTGTCAAATTCAGTAACATCTTTTGCTACTAATTTTAGCCTTGGATCAGGATATTTTAATACTTCAAGCTTTGCCATTTGAATGCGACCTTTTCAATTAATATTACTTATATTATACTCTAGAATTATTATGGATTTATTAAGAAAATTATAAATGTATTATATGCAGCTTATTATATTTAGATTGCTGATGAAAATCAAAACTATTGTATTAAAGCCTTAATTAAGGAAAATATGTGAAAATTTTACAAGAAACTAACTTATTGAATTTATTGTTCTTAAATAATATTTCAGGCCTAGGCCCAAAAACTATTTTAGTATTACTAAACAATTTTAAGAATGCCGAAAATATATTAAATCAAAATTATAAAGATTTACAAAACATTGGACTTAAAAGCTCAATAATTCACCAAATAATAAATAAAGATTTTAAACAAGCAGAGCAGCAATTAAAATTAGCAGATAAATATAATGTGAATCTAATATCTTTAGAAGATTCAAGATATCCTTGCCAGCTTAAAAATATTTATGATCCTCCAGTTATTTTATATGTTAAAGGTAATGTTGAGCTCTTAAATTTGGATCAGGTTGCAATAGTAGGCTCCAGAAATCTTACATCTTGCGGAATGAAAGCTGCAGATTATTTTGCTTATAATTTAGCTAAAGAAGGATTAGTTATTACAAGTGGCCTTGCTCGTGGTGTTGATTATTATGCTCATCAAGCTACTTTACGATCAAATATTACAACTGGTATAACAATAGGAGTAATGGGAACCAGTATAGATGAAATTTATCCCAAAGAGCATTGTAAATTAGTTAATGATATTTTAATTAATAATGGATGTATTGTAAGTGAATTACCTTTTACAACTCCTCCTAAAGCACAAAATTTTCCACGAAGAAATAGAATTATAAGTGGATTATCAAAAGGAGTTATTGTTGTCGAAGCAAAAGAAAAAAGTGGATCATTAATAACAGCAAGAATGGCATTAGAGCAAAATAGAGATATTTTTGCTGTGCCTGGGAGTATTTTTAATAAAGAAGCATTAGGGACTAATTTACTTTTGCAAAATGGAGCTAAATTAATTTTGTCAGTTCAAGATGTATTAGAAGAATTAAATTTAGATAAAGTAAATAATTTATCTGAATTTAAAAATAAGACTAGTAAAATTAATGTAGATTTTAATTTAAATACGAATCTAAATACAAAGTTAAATTTTAAGAATAAGAATTTAATAAATAATTTAGATTCAGATAGTCAAAAAATACTAAAAGTACTAGATGATATGAATATAGAAAATAAGATAGCATCTTATGATTATATTATATCAAATAGCAAAGTGCATCAGGCTCAACTTTCTGTTTTACTAATGAATTTAGAATTAGACGGATTTATAAATAAGGTTCCAGGAGGGTATTTAAAAATTGTTTAGAATAAATAAATTGTTTACAAAACTAGATTTATCCTTATACTTGCAGCTATATTAAAATATGTTTATTTGTTAAATAGTTATAAATCGTATGGCAAAAAAATTATTAATAGTTGAATCTCCTGCAAAAGCAAAGACAATAAATAAATATCTAGGAAAAGACTTTGTCGTCCTAGCATCTTATGGTCATGTTCGTGATTTAGTTCCTAAAGAAGGGGCTGTTGAGGTGAATAATGATTATGTTATGCACTATCAACTAGTTGATAAAAACAAAAAACATGTTGATAATATTGTTGCCGAATGTCGCAAAGCCGATGAATTATATCTTGCAACTGATCCAGATCGCGAAGGTGAGGCTATATCATGGCATATCAAAGAAATTTTAAAAACTAAAAGAGGCTTTAAAGATAAGCCGGTTTACCGAATAGTTTTCAATGAAATAACTAAATCAGCAGTTTTAGATGCTTTTAATCATGCACGAGATATTTCTGATAATTTAGTAAATGCTCAGCAAGCAAGACGAGCTTTAGATTATTTAGTGGGATTTAATTTATCACCGTTATTATGGCGTAAAATTCGACGTGGACTTTCAGCAGGTAGAGTACAAAGCCCTGCTCTTAGAATGATTGTTGAGCGAGAAATAGAAATAGAGAAGTTTGCTACTAAAGAATATTGGTCTGTTTTAGGAAAATTAAATAAAGATAATACAAATTTTCAAGCTAAGCTTACTTTTTATGATAGTAAAAAAGTAGAGCAATTCTTTATTACTAATGAAAATGATGCAACTAATATAGTTGATAGCATTATTGCAGAGATAAAAAAGAATGATGATAAAATTAAAGTAGATAAAATTACTAAAAAGCAACGTAAAAGAAATCCTGCTGCACCATTTACTACGTCGACTTTGCAACAAGAAGCATCAAGAAAGTTAGGTTTTACAGCTCAAAGAACCATGCGGGTTGCCCAACAGTTATATGAAGGGATTGATATAGATAAAGAAGGCTCTCAAGGTTTAATTACCTATATGCGTACAGATTCGGTTAGTTTGTCTAATGATGCTGTTGATGAAATTAGAAAACTAATTACTAATAAGTATGGCGCTGATAAATGTCCAGACAGTCCCAGAGTCTATAAAACTAAATCTAAAAATGCTCAAGAAGCTCATGAAGCAATTAGACCTAGTTTGTCAAAACGTGAGCCTGATAAAATCAAAAGTTGTTTATCTGATGAACAGTTCAAATTATACAATTTAATTTGGAAGCGTACTGTTGCATCACAAATGACCCAAGCTATAATGGATACTGTTGCGGTAGATTTTATTGCAGATAAGATAAATGCTATATTTAGAGCAAATGGTTCGACGATAAAAGATCCTGGATTTATGGCTGTATATTTAGAAAGCTTTGATGATGTGAAGTCTAATCAAGATGCAGATGATAAAGAAAAGATTTTACCCGAATTTAAAGAAGGTGAAATGATCAATGTCAATGAGATCATTCCAGAACAACATTTTACTGAGCCACCGCCAAGGTATGGTGAAGCAAGTTTAGTAAAAATGCTAGAAGAGCATGGCATAGGCCGACCATCAACTTACGCATCTATTATTGCGACATTACAAAATCGTGAATATGTTACTTTAGAAAATAAAAGATTTAGCCCAACAGATGTTGGACGTATAGTAACTAAATTCTTAACTGAGTATTTTACTAAATATGTTGATTATGAATTTACTGCAAAATTAGAAGATGAATTAGATGCTGTCTCACGAGGCGAACAAGAGTGGATGCCTGTTTTAGATAACTTTTGGAAACCTTTTATAGAGTTAGTTCAAGATACTGATAAGAATGTCCAAAGAAAAGATGTAACACAAGAAAAGATTGATGAAAAGTGTCCCAAATGTGAGGGACAATTATCATTAAGACTTGGTAGGAGTGGCAGGTTTATTGGTTGTGATAACTACCCAGACTGTGATTATACAAGAAGTTTAGATGAAGATGAAAATTCTGATGCTGATAATATCATCGAAGGTCGTAAGTGTCCAAAATGCGAAAAAGATTTAATCATAAAACGGGGACCTTATGGTAAATTTATAGGTTGTAGTAGTTATCCTGATTGTAAATTTATTGAGCCTTTAGAAAAGCCTGAAGATACAGAAGTTCAGTGTCCTAAATGTAAAGAAGGTAATATTTTAAAGCGTAAATCAAGACGAGGTAAAATATTTTTCTCTTGCGAAAGATATCCAAAATGTGATTATGCTTTATGGAATGAGCCATTAAAAGAACCATGCCCTAAGTGTGATTGGCCAATTTTGACTTTAAAGACTACTAAAAAAGCTGGAACTCAAAAAGTTTGTCCTGAAAAAAGCTGTAGTTTTAAAGAAGATGTTGTTGATGCTGAAGAATAATGAATGATATTCCTATAGAGGATATTATATCATTACTCTAAAATTTTTACCGAACGGTAAATAAACTAGGATTTTTAATCAGATATTATTGTTTTATTACCGTTCGGTATAATTAAGCTTAAAATATTTAAATATGTGCTATAATTATACCGAACGGTATAATTATAGAATAATATGATGAATCAACAAATTTTTAATAGTGTAGAACTAGGCTGTATAATAAGAAAAGCTCGTAAAGCTCAAGGGTTAACTCAAGAAGATTTGTCTGGTATGACAGGAACAGGAATTAGATTTATTAGTGAGTTAGAAAGAGGTAAGCAAACTGCTCAGATTGGAAAAGTAATTTCTGTTATTAGTACCTTAGGTCTTGTTATGAGTATTTCTAGTGAATGGTAAAATTTATTATGAATAAAAATAATAATAAAATTTTAGATGTGTATCTTTATAATAATTTTGCCGGCAAGTTGTTTTTTAAGAATGGTCTTTTAAGCTTTCAATATGATCAACAATATTTGAACAGTAAATCTCCTAAAGCGTTATCTTATTCTATCCCATTATCAAATAAGCAATATGATCATAAAATAACTGAATCATTTTTTTCTGGGTTACTACCTGAAGAAAATATCAGAAGACAAATTGCTAAATATTTACATATTTCTTATCAAAATACTTTTGCTTTACTAGATGCAATTGGCGGGGAATGTGCAGGGGCTATTTCTGTATACAAAGAAGATTATAATATTAATCAAAATATAAATAAATATAACTATAAAATTCTAACCGATAACGAAGCATCTGATATTTTATTACATCTTGATAAAATACCAATGTATATAGATAAAGATGATGTAAGAATTTCAGGTGCTGGAGCACAAGATAAATTAATTATATCACTTGTTGATAATAAAATAGCAATACCATTAAAAGGCACTCCATCTAGTTATATTCTTAAGCCTGAAATAAAGGGTTTTCAATATACCGTTGAAAATGAGTTTTTTTGTATGCAACTTGCAAAAAATATAGGACTACCTGTTCCAGATACTTTTATATATACACTAAAAGATAAAAATTTTTATTTAGTTAAGCGCTATGATAGGCAGCATTTAAATGATGGAATTATTTTAAGGTTGCATCAAGAAGATTTTTGCCAAGCTTTACATATAGCGCCAATACAAAAATATGAGAATGAAGGGGGTCCAAGTTTAAAACAGTGTTTTGAATTGTTGGATCAAAAAATCAAATTAGGGTTAATGTCAGGTGATAATAAATTTACTTTGCTAAAAGGTATTATTTTTAATTTTTTAATTGGGAATGGCGATGCACATGGTAAAAATTTTTCTATATTATATGATAAAGACAAAGATAAAGAAAGTTTAGCTCCTTTTTATGATTTGTTGTCAACGCGTGTATATACAAATTCACAGAAAAGCAAAATGGCAATGAAATTAGGAAATAAATATAAATTTAAAGATGTGACTTTAAAACAGTTTGAATATTTAAGTGATGATATCGGATTTAGATTTGATTTTGTTAAAAAACAAATAAAAAATGCAATAGAAAATATTAATAAAGAAGCAGTTATATTAATAGAAAAATTAAATAAAGATCAAAAATACAGTTGTGATATTTATAATTCAATTTTTGAAATTATAAAAGAGAACTCAGCAAAACTTATAATAAAGAACTAATAAAAATTTATTGATAAATAACGGTTTTTATGATAATTTAGTCGTCAAATTGAAATTTAATTTCAATTCATTCAATAATAGGCACGTAGCTCAGTTGGTTAGAGCATCACCTTGACATGGTGGGGGTCGTTGGTTCGAGTCCAATCGTGCCTACCAAATAAATCAATACGTTATCTCCTTTTTAATTTATTCCTCGCATCTCCAGAGTGCAAATGGAGTGTATTTTTAGCGAACAATAATGAACAATTTTAGTATTTAGTTAAATTAACAGTATCAAATAAATATGTTATAACGAACAAATTATCAGATTAAAATCCATATAATTTTTTATTAACTTTGATATGTAAGTAATGTAATATTCTTAATATTACAAAGGAGTTTAGTTGTATGTTTGTTAAAAAAACTTTATTAATTCTTGGAGCTGGTGCGAGTATACCTTATGGTTATCCATCTGGTTTAGAGCTGGTAAAGAAGATAATTGATGCTATAGATAATGACGAAATTTATTTTCCATTAAAAAATGGAGATAATTATGAATTTAACCTCGAAAAATTTAGTCAAAATAATAATTACGGTATAGAAGCTATTTCTAATGATATCAAAGAATTTCCCGATTATTTTAATTACGTAAGAGATATAACTATTATAAGGCCACCTGGTTCTTCATGTAAGTACATCAAAATAAATCTACATCAAATAATAGAACTAGAACAATTAAGAAATGTATTAACGCAACATGCTCCAATTTCAATTGATAATTTTTTAAGAGTTAATCCTTCATTTAGAGCAGCGGGAAAATTAATGATAACTTATTGTTTATTAAAATGTGAAGATCCAAATAAATTTGAAATTAATAATAATGATAATTGGTATCCATATTTGCTTAATGATATTTTACATACATGTGCAGATAGACCAGAAAATATTTCAAAAAATAATTTGGAAATAGTTTCATTTAATTATGATGTAAGTTTAGATAGATATTTATTTGATAAACTGTCTAATACAGAAATATTAACAAATTATGATCCAGCTAAAAGTTACTTAGAACAATTTAATATTCAGCATATATACGGCTCCTTATATGATGCTAAACAACAACAATCATATGGTAAATATTTTTCAGATGAAGATTCTTCTAAAAATAATCCTGAGGAAAAAGTTATTAAAAAATTAAAGAGATTTAATGCAAGTTTCAATTTACAAGATAACATATCAGTTATGTATGAAGAAAGATTAGGAAATAATAAATTTAAAGAAAGTTTAATGAGAAATGAGGAAATCATAATAATAGGCTTTGGATTTGATAGGACTAATTTAGATATTTTAGGGTTTCCAAAAAAGTTACTAGAATATAATGATATATTTCCACGTAAGACAATTAAATATTTAAATTATAAGGGAAAAATGACGGCTCTAGATTTTGAATTTGAAGAAATAAAACAAAAATGCGAGGGTAGATCAATAGGAGGAATTCCTCAAAAAGTGAAGATTGTAAAATCTCATGCTGAATCTATTAAAGATGCTTATAGTTATGATTTTAAAAGTTCTTTAATTTAAATAAGAGTAATAATATGTCATTTAGTAAACGTAATAAATTAATTAAAATTTGTTTGCAAGTTGAAACAATGAGTGAGCAATTAAGAATTGATATATTTAATTTATTTTACCCAATAATCGAGGGCTTTGTTTCATTTAGGGATTATAAATTTTCTTTTAATAATAAAATAATAGCACAATCATTATTTGTTGAATTTTTTCACCAAAGGTTGAGTTCTTTTCCACATCCAATGGGTTATTGCGAAGTTATAGAAAAATTATATTATGAATTATTATGGAATGAGGTTTATGATTTTATAGAGTTTTTTATTAAAAAGATGATATCTCCAAAAAAAGAAATAATAATGAATAAACTAAATCAGGTATTGGAATCAAATCAATCGTCATACCGAATATTAAATGACATCGTTCAGCCAATAATAAATGAAGTAGAAATAAAAAATATTGAGAATGCTACGAGTATAGAATCTGACAAAGTACATAATCACTTAATAAAAGCACAACAATTGTATTCCAATAAGCTAAACCCAGATTATGAAAATTCTTGCTTGGAATCTTCAAAGGCTATTGAGTCTTTTTTGCGTGATATATTTAAGAATAAAGAAATATTAAGCAAAAATGTTAAGCGATTACAAATAAATAAATTAATAAATCAACACATATTAAGGATAATTGAAATTTTAAGTCATTTTAGAGGAGACGAGCTGGCACATGCTAAAAAAGCAGAGCAAAAAGATTTAACTTTGCAAGACGCACTATTTGTACATGTTACTAGTTGTTCATTTATAAATTATCTTAAACAGATTCTAATAAAGTTAAAATTGATTATACTTGCCTAAACTGGTGAAGCCAATTATCCAAATCTTCTCTCAAATATCGAATAGATTTACCAAATTTTATAAATCTAGGGCTTTGGGTTCTATTGGGAAATTTGCCGTTCATTCTATCTTGAGCAAGATAAGATCTGCTTATTCTTAAATAATATGCAGCTTCTTTTTCTGTAAATACTTTTTGTTTCATGTTAAGTGTACTCCATTGTGATATTTAAAAAAAATTGGATTACGATTAAAAGCAACAATAAATGCTTTAACAGATTTGAAAAGTCGAGATTTCGCAAGAATATTAAATATTGCGCCTTCAGCATATTCTCAACATGAGAAGGGTAAAAGATTACCTAGTATTGAATCAATTCTCAAATATGCAAAATCTTATAAAATTCATCCAGAATGGATTTTAACTGGTGATTCTTGCATTACATATCCATGTAACAAAGATAATGAAATTAAAGTAAAGCATAAAGATTCTTTGCTAGGGTTAAAAGATAATACTTATTTACCACAATTAAAAAATAATAGTCAGTGTATAGTTGATGTTGAAGTATTATTAAGTGAATTTTTTTCAATTAACTGCCATTCTAAAGCATTTTGATAATGCTGATTTTAAAGCTGATACATTTCTATTAACAGTTGCTCTAGAAATATTATTTTTTATTCTCTTAGTTTGCCATGACTCAACTATAAATGGTGTTATATTTTTTAGTTTAGTATTGCCTATTACTGGTAAAAAATTCACCAAATGGTTAAGAGATTTAACGTCAGATTTTCTATTTAATAAAAACCAAGCTTTATAATATAATCAATTGAGTTTAAAAGTTAATTGTGTTCACTGCTGTTCATGGCGGGTCAGGGTAATTCATATTAAATCACCTTGACATGGTGGGGGTCGTTGGTTCGAGTCAAATCGTGCCTACCAGTTAAATAAATATTGTATCTTTATTCAAAGTTTACAACAAAACCATAATGTAGAGACGCTTGTCCTTTATTCCGAAATTTATTTTGCATTGCATTGAAATACCACTTATTATATTTATAGTATAAATTTCACTATATTGATTTACGATAGACACGGACAGGTTATTCTATGCGGCTACCTCTTATTGTGATTATATTTTTATTTTTGAATATTCAATCCTATGCTGGTGCTAATATTTGGGGATTAAATAATATTCAAAAAATTAATAATAATCCATCTGCACCATATAACGATTACACCGATTTGGATAAAGCAGAACAAATTTCACGACCAACATTATGTAAATTTGATAGTAGTACTGAAAATAATAGTCAATGCGAAAAGAACAAATCAAATTATAATAATTGGTATGCGCAATTACAAACTGGACTAATTTTTCCTTTGTTAAAATCAAATAAAATTTTAATAGATAATGGCTCTAATTTTCCATCACCAGAAAATATGGATACTTACTCTGTTAAACATGATAATCAAGGTAGTATTATGTTTACAATTGGTGAAAAGATTAATACTCCATTATCATTTATAAAGTATTATACTCTAAGTGGACGTCTACAATATACCTTTGCAAATAATCTTGATGGCTCAATTATGCAGTATAGTGATCCAATGTTTCTTAATTATAATTATAATTGGAAACTTTCTAATTTTATATTGACAACAGAAACTAAGCTTGGACTGTTGGATGTTGAAAAAGTGTCACTCTATATAAACGGTGGTCTAGGTATATCCTTTAATCGCGCCCAATCGTACAAAGAAAGTCCTTTGATAAATGTAACACCTAGAGCAAATCCAGATTTTTCAGATAATACTGAAACTAACTTTACTTATCATATAGGTTTTGGAGCTGATTATAAATTTATTCCTAAATGGCTTGTTTCGTTTGGATATGAATTTTCATCACTTGGTGATTTTATATCTGGGAAAGGTGCAACCACATGGGCTAATGAATCATTGAAATTACGATCTTATAAAACAAATACCATATTGTTTGGTGTAACACATTTTATTAACTAATGATAATTATATGAAACTTAACACGATTAAATATTTAATAATACTATATAATATATTGAATTCATCACTGTCTTATGCAGGACTTGATCCTGTAGCATGGAAGTTAATTCCATCCTTAAATTCAGTAAATATAAATGCTGGAGCTAGCACATCAGCAGTTTACACTTTAACTAATAATATCTCCAGGCCAGTTACAATACAGACAATGATTACATCTTCTGGTAGGTCATTTAATTTTCAGGATCAGTGTAATCAAAAAACACTCAATCCAGGCAGTAGTTGTAATGTTAGTCTTTTTTTTACTCCAACAACTGCAGGTAAAGCAAGCTTTCAATTATCTTACAAATATAACAATAATGTTATTATGCTACCACCTTGGACTGGAACAGCATCACAATCACAACATTTATTAAATGGCACTATTAATTTTCCATCATCTATTGTTTTAGATACAAATAAAACTACCAATTTTTCTATTTTATATGCCAATGATGGAGCAAATACATTAACTGATTGTTTTTTGGGCGATGCCTCTGGAAATAATAAATTAGTACTAAAACCCAATTCAACTGGGGATGGGCTATTACAGTTAACATCATCTACTTGCGGTACTATAAATAATACTGTTTCTATTTCTGGAGGCTCTCTTGGCAATAATCACTGTGTGGTTGATGCTAAATTTACTCCTAGTACCGCTGGGGCGATTACGATAGGGTCTTTAATGACTTGTAAAACAGCTTCAAGTTCTCCAACAGCTAATTCAAATATTATATCGCCTAACTATGGATTAACAGGTAATTTTGCAAGACCTAATCCTTTTCCTAGTACATTTTATACAAATCAATCTCCAACAGTCTTGGCTTTATTCACAAATACAGGAAGTATAGATTTAACAAATTGTAAAGCATCAATATCTATTTCTCCTACATCTGCAGCTACAGTAAATATTTCTGATACAACTTGTGGCACTTCATCAAGTCCTGTTACTATCAATAAAGATTCTAAGCCTTGTACAATTACTGGTGAGTTAACATCTTTGCAAGAGACAGTATCTAGTGTAACTTTGACTGCTACTGTTCAATGTGATAATAAAATAAGTAATGCCTCAAAGAGTTTTAATATTGCGGAAAATAGTGGCTCATGTTCTACTCTAAGCATTAATCCAACTTTACCATTGCCAACAGCAACCTATTTATATGCAGATAACATGGTAAAATTTCAAATTGAAAATACCTGTGCGAGTGACACTGTAAGTTTAGATGACATAAATATTTCAGCTATTTTAGGCTCAGCTACGATTACTGGTATTAATAAAACATATGATAATTGTTCACATCAATCATTGGCTCCTAGTGACAGTTGTGATGTTATGGTTTCTGTGATTCCTAATCAAACTGGTTCATTAAAAATAGAAGCGTCACCATCAAATTATCTTACGCAAAAAGGAGAAACAGACACAACAGTATCTACTAACCAACAGACAAAACATCATGTTCTATTTGTTAACCAGTGTCCTTTTGATGTTTGGTATGGCATAGCCAATGGAGACAGTAGTGATTGCCCTGGAATAAGCTGTAAATCACCTGATCCAAATGGGACATCACCTGTAAGTTCATATCATCTTCCAGCTCAGGTTATGGCTAACCCTCCTTCAACTATTGATTTAGAAATATCAAATTACCAAAATGGTGCCTTTTGGCCTAGAACTGGTTGTAAGATGCAAAATGGTCAATTTAACTGTATAACTGGAACTTGTAGAACTATATCAAATTCTGCAACTTGTGTTTCATCTGGTGCATTAATGCAACCACAATCACCTTATACTAAGTTTGAAGCAAATCTTCTTAGCACAGCTGGGCAAGATGGAGTTTATGATGTTTCTATAATAAATGGAATGACAGTTCCAGTTGAAGTTAAAGGCTTAGGGCCATCTACAGGTAATAGTGCTAGTACGGTTTATAATTGTGCCGGCGCTGGAGCATTATTACAACCTGAGTCAAATAATCTTCTTGGTAATTGTTCATGGGATCTTAATCCTCAATCAACCATACCGATTAGTTCAATCAATAATGATTTTTATTGGGTTACCCCTGGAGCTGATTCAGCTTGCACTAATGAAGCAAATTGTGGTATGTCATACAACAATTACCCATCTGCAACTGATGGAAACTCCCCTGCGCCAATTAATAGACGAATTGGAAATTTTCTTGGTTTCAGTACATTAACAAATTATTCGGCATACATTCAACCTTCGCAATGGGGAACAAGCAATTTATTTAGCAAGTATGGTATGGACAAACAAATACCAAATCAAACTACAGGACTTAATTATGGAACAACAGTTGGAGGAGCAAGTATTGTTTTAAATAGTTCTAGTTACCCAAATTCAAAATATAATAATACTTACCCTGCATACAATACACTGTTAAGTATCCCTGGTATAACTAATAATGGTTCACTTGGATCTTGTTATACATTAACAAATTCTTACTTTGCGCACTGTGGTGGATGTATTAATTGGGGCATTACTGAACCAAGTCAGCAATGTGGTGATGGCAGTACAAATTATAAAGATAATTGGAATCTTGATTGGACAACTAATAAAATTCCAGCACCAATTGGCAATTACAGTCCTTTACAAGCAATAAAATGGTTAAAAAATGCATGTCCTACAGCATACGCTTATCAATTTGATGATCCATCATCATCGTTTCAATGCACTAAAGATGGAAGCACTGAATTATTAACTAGCTATCAAGTGACATTTTGCCCTGGAGGTTTAACGAGTTTACCATCAAATGCAACTGAAGGGCGCAGTACGCCACCAGTGTAAATTGGTGTGTGAGTAGTTCTTTATAATATAAGTTTGTTTTGTATTTTATAATTAATAAGTTATATTTTAATAGTTAAAAAGTTTTATTAGCTTTATACCTGCAAAAAAGAAAAGCAGACTTAAAATAACGCTTAAAGCAATATATACAAAAGCTATGTAAAATTGATTTTTTTCTATAAGCAAACCAAACTCTAATGCAAAAGATGAAAATGTTGTAAAACCACCCAGTAGGCCTGATATTAAAAAGTATTTAAAGCTTAAAGATGTAGACCAATATAAGGCTAATGTTTCACTGATAACCCCCATTAGAAAACAGCCTAATATATTTATAAATAATATACTAAAAGGGACATTCAGTATTGTTATAGGAACAGCATTGCTTAAAGCTACTCGAAATATTGCACCTATTGCGCCACCTAGACCTATAAGAATATAATTTTTTAGCATATTTTAGTAACATTATCTTATGTGATTCTATGTTTATCTGGCTTGTTTTATCTATATTATAGATGTATTATATCAAAATTATTACATTTTTTTAAAGGAAATTTGAGGTCGTTATAAATGTCTAGTGCTGTTAATATTTTAGGTCAAGATATTAAATTCAATAATGATCTTCAAGTAAAAGATATATTCTTTCAACTTTCGCAAGAAGAAGTATTCGAAAACAAAGATTTTAATTTTAAAAAAGTAGTTGCTTTAAAAATTAATGATAATTTATATGATATTTATAGCGCTATAGTTATAAAAGATAATATAGATAATATTGAATTAATAACTTTAGATAGCCAAGAAGGTCTTGATATTTTAAGACATTCTACTGCTCATATACTAGCTCAAGCTGCCAAAAGAATTTATGGTGATGCAATTCAAATAACAATGGGGCCTGTCACAGAAAATGGCTTTTATTATGATTTTGCTATTGATGGCGGACTTTCAAAAGATGATTTAAAAAAAATTGAAAAAGAGATGAAAAAAATAGTTAAAGAAAATTTAACTATAGAAAGACTAGATATGCCTCGTGATGAAGCTATTAAATTTTTTGAAAATTTAAAAGAAAATTATAAAGTTGAAGTTATTAAAGATATTGCTCAAGGCGATATTTTATCTTTATACAAACAAGGCGATTTTGTTGATTTATGTCGAGGTCCGCATTTACCTAGAACTGGGCTATTGAAAGCATTTAAGTTGACTAAATTAGCAGGGGCGTATTGGCGAGGTAATTCTGAGAATGCAATGCTGCAAAGAGTATATGGTACAGCTTTTGCAACTAAAGAAGATTTAGCTTTATATTTAAAAAGAATAGAAGAGGCTGAAAAGCGTGATCATAGAAAAATTGGTAAAGCTTTAGATTTATTTCATTTACAAGAAGAATCACCAGGAATGGTCTTTTGGCATCCTAATGGATATAAAATATACCAAGCAGTGATTCAATACATGCGTAAGATATGGCAGGATAATGGTTATCAAGAAATATCTACTCCAGAAATAGTAGATCGCAGTCTTTGGGAGAAATCAGGTCATTGGGATAAATTTCTAAATGAAATGTACACAACTAATATCGATGATAGAGTTTTTGCTGTAAAACCAATGAATTGTCCTTGTCATATTCAAGTATATAAGCATGGTTTAAAGTCTTATAAAGATTTGCCTTTAAGATTAGCTGAATTTGGTTGCTGTCATAGAAAAGAGCCTTCAGGTACTTTACATGGATTAATGCGTGTTAGAGAATTTATTCAAGATGATGCTCATATATTTTGTTCTAAAGAGCAAATAGCAAAAGAAGTTATTAAATTTAATAATCTAGTATTCAAAGTATATAAAGACTTTGGGTTTGAAGATGTTGCTGTTAAATTTTCAACTAGACCCAATATGCGAGTCGGTTCAGATGAATTATGGGATGAAGCTGAAGCTACTTTAGAAAAAGTTTTAAATGATTCACAAGTTGATTGGGAGTTACAAGAAGGTGAAGGTGCTTTTTATGGCCCTAAAATAGAATATGCCTTTAAAGATTGTTTGGATAGAGTGTGGCAATTAGGAACTTTGCAATTAGACTTTTCTATGCCTGAAAGATTAGAGGCAAATTATATCAATAAAGAAGGCTTGAAAGAAACGCCAGTTATGTTGCACCGAGCTATATTTGGTTCGGTTGAAAGATTTATTGGAATTTTAATTGAGCATTACGCTGGAGAGCTGCCGGTATGGCTTACTCCGGTGCAAATTGCTATAATAAACATTTCGGATAAGCATGAAGATTATGCTAAAAAGGTCTATGATTCATTACAAAAATATGGTATAAGATCCAATCTAGATTTGCGAAATGAAAAAATGAATCTGAAAATTAGAGAGCATACTTTACAGAAAGTCCCATATATAGCGATTATAGGGGATAAAGAGCTTGCTGATGGAACAGTTTCAATAAGAAAGCGTGATGGTGAAAATTTAGGAGCTATGACGTGTGAGGGTGTTGTCGATTTGATTGAAAAGTCACAACGTGTTAATTTAAGTTAAAATTTAGGTAATTGATTAATTTTGGATAGAAGATCTCGACAAGGCGATAAAGGTAAAGAAAAATTTCGTATCAACCGAAGCATCAGAGTTAAAGAAGTTAGAGTTATTGATGCAGATGGTGAGCAAGCAGGAATTTTGTCTATAGAAGATGCTTTAAGTTTAGCAGCAGAGAGTAAACTTGATTTGGTAGAAGTTTCTCCTCAGGTTGATCCTCCTGTTTGTAAGATAATGGATTACGGTAAGTTTAAGTATGAAAATAAGAAAAAGCTAAACCAATCTAAAAAGAAGCAAAAGAAAACGCAAGTTAAAGAATTAAAACTACGTCCAAGTACAGATGTAGGTGATCTTAAAGTTAAGTCTAAGAAATTATTAGAGTTTTTAGAAGACGGCGACAAAGTTAAGATTACAATTAAGTTTAGGGGAAGGGAGCTGACCCATAAAGAAATAGGATTCGAGCTTATGCGAGGATTCAAACAGGATGTTGAAGGTCAAGGTGTAGTAGAGCAAGAAGCAAAGATGGAAGGCAAACAAATGGTTATGATTTTTGCTCCTATGAATAAAAACTAATGAATTAACTTTTGAGGTGAAATTCAATGAAAGTAAAGAAGAATAAATTAAAGACGCATAAGGGAGCGGCGAAACGTTTTAAAGTACAGGCAAGTGGTAAAATAAAACATAGATGTGCATTTAAAAATCATATTTTAACTAAAAAGTCAGCAAAGACTATTAGAAAGTTACGTGGTTTGACTGAGGTCTGTAAATCGGATGAAAAAGCAGTTCAGCAAATGTTAGCTGGACAAAATTAATATATTTTGATTTAAGTAAGAGGTTAGATTTATGGCAAGAGTAAAACGTGGCGTAACAGCTAAAAAAAAGCATAAGAAAATTTTAAAACAAGCTAAAGGCTTTTATGGTGCTCGTAGTAGAGTATATAGAGTCGCAAAACAAGCGGTTATTAAATCTTTACAATATGCGTATATTGGGCGTAAACAAAGAAAGAGACAGTTCAGAGCTCTTTGGATTACAAGAATTAATGCTGGTGCAAGAGAACTTGGTTTTTCTTACAGCAGATTAATTAACGCATTAGAAAAAGCTAATATAGAAATTGATCGTAAAGTTTTAGCTGATTTAGCTGTGCATGATAAAGCAGCTTTCGCTAAAATTGTTGAGCAAGCTAAAATGGCTGTTGCTGCTTAAATTATAAATTTAAGTGATTTTTGAAGAGCTTTGGTTTTATAAATAGGTTAATCTATTTATGGAAGCCAAGGCTTTTCTTGTTTATAGTGTTAAATTTTTAAGTTAAGAATATTATTTAAATATGGATATATCTGAGATTCATAAATTATCTGAAGAAGCGTTAACGCAAATTAATGAGACCGATGAGTTATTAGAACTAGAAAACATCAGAGTACAGTTTTTAGGCAAAAAAGGTAAAATTACATCTATTTTACATGCTGTAAAAGACTTATCAAAAGAAGATAAGCCTAAATTTGGTAAAGAAATTAATATAGCAAAACAACAAATCGTTAAAGCGATAAACTCTAGAAAAGAATCTTTAGAAGAAATTAAGCTTGAAAAAGAGTTACAAAAAGAAGCTATAGATGTAACTTTAAGCGGACGCAGTTTGCGTCATGGTTCTTTGCATCCAATTAGTCTTGCTATTTATGAGTTTACTGATTTATTCTCTGAAATGGGATTTAGTATTTTTGAAGGTCCAGAAATAGAGACAGAGTATTATAATTTTACATCTTTAAATACACCAGAAAATCATCCTGCTAGGGATATGCATGATACTTTTTATGTTGATAGTGATGATTGCGAGAAAAATAATAAATTATTATTACGCAGCCATACATCACCAACACAAATTCATGCTGTTGAAAAATTTGGTGTACCAATTAGAGTTTTGGTTCCTGGTAAAGCATATCGTTGTGATTCTGATATTACTCACACTCCAATGTTTCATCAAATCGAAGGTTTAATGATCGATGAAAAAACTAATTTTGCTGATTTAAAAGGCATTATTCATAATTTTTTACAGAAATTTTTTGCAAACAATAATTTAAAAGTTAGATTTAGAGCGTCTTACTTTCCATTTACTGAGCCATCAGCCGAAGTTGATATTTCTTGTATTAAGTGTAATGGTAAGGGTTGCCGCATATGCAGCCATACTGGATGGTTAGAAGTTATGGGGTGTGGCATGGTTCATCCAAATGTTCTAAAAAATCTAAATATTGATCCTGATAAATATACAGGTTTTGCTTTTGGCGGTGGTGTTGAAAGGTTTGCAATGCTTAAATATGGCATTCCTGATATTAGATTGAATTTTGTAAATGATTTACGATTTTTAAAGCAGTTTTTTTAATTAATATATTTTTAGATTTTTAGATTATGAGATTTAGTGAAAATTGGTTGCGTGAATTTGTTTCTCCTGAAATAGATATTAAAGTATTAGAAAATCAACTATCAGTTTCAGGATTAGAAGTTGAAGCTATTGAAAGAGAAGATGTTGGTTTAGATAAAGTAGTTGTTGGTCATGTTGTTGATATTAAGCCCCATGAAGATGCTGACAGATTGCGAGTTTGTACTGTAAATGTTGGTATTCATTCAGATGAATTTTTACAGATAGTATGTGGTGCTAAAAATTTTGAAAAAGATGTTAAAATTTTTGTTGCTATGGTTGGTGCCAACTTGCCTTGTGGTTTAAAAATAAAAAAATCTAAAATAAGGGGAGTTGCATCTTTTGGCATGATTTGCTCAAAAGATGAGTTGGGTTTTTTAGATAAGTTGGAAAAATCTGATGGCATCTGGGTCATAGATAATGATGCAGAAATAGGAATGACTCTTGTTGAGTATTTACAACTAAATGATAATTTAATTACTTTAGGCTTAACTCCTAACAGGGGTGATTGTCTTAGTATTTTAGGTATAGCTCGAGAGGTTGCAGCCTTAAATAATATAGATTTTAAACATGAAATAAAAGATACGATTAAAAATACAGTAGATAGTAAAGCTGTGAAAATTAATATATCAGACAGTAAAGCATGTCCTGTTTATATGGGGTGTATAATTAATGATATAGATAATACTAAAAAAACACCTAGTTTCATTACTGAGGTACTCAGAAAAAGTAATATCAAAATTATATCTCCTATCGTTGATATTTTAAATTATGTAATGCTTGAAATTGGTCAGCCAATGCATGCATTTAATTTAGATAAAATTGGCTCAAATATAAATATTAGATTTGCTGAAGAGGAAAAATTAGTTTTATTGGATGAAACAGAAGTAAAGCTAAGTAAGGATACTTTAGTTATTTCTGATGAAACTAAAGTTTTAGCTCTTGCTGGAGTTATGGGTGGTTTGGATTCAGCAGTAAATTTAGATACTAAAAATATTTTTATAGAAAGCGCTCATTTTAATCCTGATTTTATTTTAGGTAAAACTAGACAATACGGTATCAACACTGATTCGGCATATAGATTTGAGCGAGGAGTTGATCCAAAAATAGTAGAGTTAGGTCTAAATCGAGCTGCACAATTGATATTAGAAATTACAGGTGGTAAATTATCCTCAATTTCTAAAAACATAGCTGATAGTACAGTATTAGATAATAAAAAAGTAGACTTAAGATATTCAAGAGTTAAAAAAGTTTTAGGTCTAGACATTAACTTATCAGAAGTTAAAAATATTTTATTAAAATTAGGTTTTTGTCTTGTAAATGAAAACAAGTCAGATAATGATAATATTTTGACTTGGGATGTTCCTAGTTTTAGATTTGATATAGGATTAGAAGAGGATTTATTAGAAGAAATAGCTAGAGTATATGGCTATGATAATATTCCTGTTAAAAAAGTTTTAAATGAATTAAATTTTATAGCAGATAACTCAAAATTTAATAATTTAAGAAAAATTAAGAATTTCTTAGCAAATTTAGGTTATCTTGAAGCGATTAACTATAGTTTTGTTGATAGTAATGTTCAAGATCAAATATATAAAAAAGAAGAAAAGATATCTCCAGTAAAATTATTAAATCCAATTTCGCAAGATATGAATGTTATGCGTCAAGGCTTACTGCCAGGATTTGTTAAAAATATTTTACATAATCAAAATCATCAACAGCATTCAATAAGATTATTTGAATTAGGTAATTGTTTTTCTGAGCATGCTGATATGAATAGTCCAAAAGAATATAGTCTTTTAGGTTGTTGTCAGTATGGTGGACTATATAAAGATACATGGGATAATAATTTAAAACGAAACTCTGACTTTTATGATTTAAAAGCGGATTTAGAGTTATTGTTTGCACATCAGAATATTTCTAAGTATGAATTTCGAAAATTATCATCTGATTTAAAGCAAGAATGTGATTATAGTTTCTTGCATCCTGGTATGAGTGCAATAATTTATATTAATAATAAGTTTGCAGGATATATCGGAGTATTACATCCAAAAGTTCAAAAAAATCTGGGATTAGATAAGCAATTATTATGTTTTGAATTAGATACAACAACGCTTGTAAATAATAAAAAATGTTTATTTAATGATATATCTAAGTATCCGGCTATTCATCGAGATCTTGCTTTTGTTGTGAATAAAAATGTAGAAGTTGATGCTTTATTAAAAAAAGTAAGAAAAGTAGCTGGTAAATTATTAACAGATTTATTTATTTTTGATATATATCAAGGTAAAGGAATTAATCCTGATTCTAAAAGTATTGCTTTATCAATAGTTTTACAGCATAAAGAGAAAACATTGGTAGATGAAGATATTAATTCCCTAATGGATGAAATTATTGCTACAATAATAAAAGAGTGTGATGCAGTTTTAAGAGACTAACTATTTTATTAAAAAGGAAAGGACTGTATATTATGGTAAATGCTGTGTCTAAAGCAGAAATAGCTGAGTTTTTAATAGAGCGCTTTGATTTTATGGACAAAGTAGAAGCAAAGCATTATGTTGATAATTTTTTTGAGTTAATTATACAATCTTTATCTCAAGGAAAATGCGTTAAGTTATCAAAATTTGGTAACTTTGATTTAAGAGATAAAAAAGCTCGACCAGGAAGAAATCCAAAAACGAAAGAAGAGGTTATGATAACACCTCGACGTGTCGTTACATTTCATGCTGGACAAAAAATGCGTAATTTAATTAAGGATAGTTTAAGTAATAAGCCAAAAGCTTTAGATGATGGAGCAACAAGCTCTGTTGAAGAAAATAATTAATCTTTTTTAATTAAATAGTAGGATAAATGGCCAAGTCTAAAAAACTATACGAATGTCAGGAATGTGGCTCTCAGCGAACTCAATGGGTTGGCCAGTGTTCAGATTGTAGCGCCTGGAATAGTTTTAATGAAATAGCGGTTATGCAATCTAATAATCAACAGTTGCAAAACTTGGCCAATATTTCAAATTTAGCTAATTTAAATTCTAATTCTAAGTTATCTAGTTTGTCTAAAGGGTACACTGGTAACTTAAATAGCCAAGTTAAGATATTTTCGGACATCTGTGCTGAAGAAATAAAAAAAGATTCAACCGGCATAAGTGAGCTTGATAGAGTTTTAGGTGGCGGCTTGGTTTCTGGATCAGTTATTTTATTAGGGGGCGCTCCTGGAATAGGAAAATCAACATTATTACTACATGCTCTTGCAAAGTTTTCTGAGCTGCAAAAAGATAAAAACGTGTTGTATGTAACAGGGGAAGAATCTTTAGAGCAAGTAGTATTAAGAGGTTCAAGATTAGGCATTAAAACAGATAATATTAAATTATTAGCAGATATCTGTATAGAAAATATAATTATACAGTCAAATAATCACACTCCTAAAATTCTAGTAGTAGATTCAATTCAGACGTTATGTTCGATGAATTTAAGCTCTGCTCCAGGTTCTGTAAGTCAAGTTCGAGAGAGTGCGGCTCAATTAGTACAATATGCTAAAAATACTAATACAACTGTTTTTATAGTTGGTCACGTTACAAAGGATGGCGCTTTAGCTGGTCCAAGAGTATTAGAGCATATGGTTGATACGGTGTTATATTTTGAAGGTGATCAAGATAGCAAGTTCAGAGCTATAAGAGCTGTTAAAAATAGATTCGGGGCTGTTAATGAGCTTGGGGTATTTTTAATGTCAGATAAAGGTCTAAAGGAAGTAAATAACCCTTCAGCTATCTTTTTACAAAGAGTTGCTGATAATACTCCTGGAAGTGTAATTACTGTGACTTGGGAAGGTTCACGCCCAATGCTTGTTGAAGTACAAGCTTTAGTTGATGAAAGTAATGCAGGAGCTCCAAGAAGAGTTACTGTTGGTGTGGATCAAAACCGAGTAATTATGGGGCTTGCCATATTAAATAGGCATGGAGGGGTTCCCATCTATGATCAAGATGTCTTTATAAATGTGGTATCTGGTGTAAAAATCACAGAAACAGCAGCTGATTTAGCTTTAATTTGTGCGGTAGTATCATCATTAAGAAATAAGGCTATACCTTCTGATGTGGTAATATTTGGCGAGTTAGGCTTAGGGGGCGAGCTAAGACCAGTTCAAAATGCTCAATCAAGATTATCAGAAGCCGTAAAACACGGCTTTAAAAAAGCAATTATTCCTAAAGCAAATTTACCAAAAGGTAAATTTGCAGGTTTAGAAATAATTATTGCGGATAAATTATCTGATGTTTTACAAAGTATTAGAAATTTAGATTAACTGATTTTTCTAAAAATATAGCAAAACTATCAAACTATTATTCTAGACAGAAAAGCGTCTTATATTGGGTTGGTCTTGTGTCCCTGGACCTCCCATAGATCGCCCTAATAAAGAATTAGGATAAGCTTGATATGATAAAGTAGTTATATTATTACCAATAGGTGTAGAAGGCAAATCATCTATTGTCGGATTTGAATCTTGAATTTTTACTATTATATCAAGCTCTTGGTCAAGAAATATAACAAGCTTCTCTATACTATCAATGATAATGCTTTTAACATTTTCGTTATTTAAAATATCTATTGATTTCCAGGGATTTTGAGGTAAGTTAGGAACATTTTCTAATAACTCAATGTACTTTTGTATTATTAGTTTAAGAAGTATTTTTTTGTTGCAAAAATCACTTTCATCTTCATCATCAAAAAAATCAGGCAAATCTACAATAGAAACGTTTAGCAATCTTACAACTCTTCTGCCTATTTGAGAGTCTTTACATGATAAGGGAGTATCATTAGTAGCAAAAGTATACTCCATAAATTTTGCAAAATTTCCAGGTCCATGTATAAATGTCTCTGTATTTTCATCATATTCGCCTATGACTTGATTAAATATGTTTTGGCTTAATACTTTTACTATTAGAGAGAGAAAATTTTCTTTAAAAAATACTGTTTCTTTTGTCATTTTATATTTAACCTGTAATTTAAAAACAAGTATATATTATAACTAAAAATTAGTTTAATTGGAATAGTTGGATTACTAATTGTGTCTGTAATTTTTCAAAAATGAGATATTTTGCAACTTAACTATATTTTATAGTAGAATATTCGCTTATTATTTATATTTCATACTTTAAATGAGCTGTAGTACCATGTTAAATTTGCAAAAAGATTCAAAAGACTTTTATTATCAATTAGATTCATATGATTACACGCTTCCAGAAGAGCTTATTGCAACTCATCCCCAAGATAATCGTTCATCTAGTCAATTATTGAATTGTGAAATAGAGAGTAACTTTAAAGATCAAATATTTAGTGATTTATTAGATTTATTAAATAAAAATGATGTTTTGGTTTTAAATAATACTAAAGTATTAGCAGCAAGATTATATGCTGAAAAATTAACTAAAGGCAAAGTTGAACTGTTAATTGAAAGAATTGATAATAATAATAAAAGATTAGCTTTATCACATATTAAATCTAATAAATCTTTAAAGACAGATACGAGAATTATTATTGATAAAAAATTTCATGCAAGGGTTCTTGATAAGACAGAAGATGGCTTATATATAATTGCCTTAGATGAAACTTTAGATAGTTGGTATAAAGTTTTAGAAACATCTGGTCATATGCCTCTACCTCCATATATGCAACGAGAAGCACAAGATGAAGATAAGCTTAGATATCAAACTGTTTTTGCTGAAAAAGAAGGGGCTGTTGCAGCTCCAACGGCAGGATTACATTTTAATCAAGAGTTATTAGATAAATTACAAGCTAAGGGTGTGATTATAACCTATGTTACTTTGCATGTTGGTTCAGGAACTTTTAGACCAGTAAGAGTTGATAATATTTTAGATCATAAAATGCATGCAGAATATATTGATGTATCTAAAGAGACAGCAAATATAATTAAGCAAGCTAAAAAAGATAATCATCGAATAGTTGCTGTTGGTACTACTGTTTTAAGAACTCTTGAGTCTGCTTATAATATTAATGGAAATTATGATTTGGAATATTCAGGAGATACTAATATTTTTATATATCCTGGTTTCGAATTTAAAGTAATTGATATTTTGATAACAAATTTTCATCTGCCAAAATCAACTTTATTAATGCTTGTTGCAGCGTTTGCTGGATATGATAAAATTATGTTAGCTTATGCAACCGCCATAGAAAGAAAATACAAGTTTTATTCTTATGGTGATGCTATGATATTGTATAGAAAATAATTAACATCAATTTCAAATTTAACATCGAAGAGGTTTTTATGTTTACTCAATTGCATGCTGCATCAAATACAGTAACGGCATCACAAGATTCAGGGCTTTCTTTAATTATTATGGTGGCAGTTTTTTTTGTGATTTCTTATTTTGTAATTATTCGACCAAAACAAAATCAAGAAAAAAAGCAAAAAAAATTAATGAGCGAGTTATCAAAAGGTGATGAAGTTGTAACTTATTCAGGAATAATGGGTAAAATCATTAGAATTAAAGATAATTATGTGGTATTAAGTATTGCTGAGAATACTGAAATTAAAATACAAAAAAATTATATTAATAATGTTTTACCGAAAGGAACTTTAAAAGCTATTTAATATAGCTTTTTATTTTTTAGGAATAAAAATAACAAATAATTTAAGGATATAATAATAAAATGGGGTACAATAAATTTCCGCTTTGGAAGAATGTTTTAATAATTATTATTGTCTTAATAGGTATTTTATATTCTTTACCTAATTTATTTGGTGAAGATTATGCGATACAAATAGCCACAGCAAGTAGTGAAAAACTTAATCCTAGTATCTTAGATACAGTCAAACAAGATTTAAATAAAAGTAATATAAAATATAAGTCTATCGATTTAGATTCAAGTTCTTATAATTTGCTTATAAGACTAGAAGATTCAGATGATCAATTAAAAGCAAGTGAGGTATTAAAATCTACTTTAGGTAGTAAATATGTTGTCGCTCTTAATCTTGCTCCTGCAACTCCTGCATGGCTTTCTATATTTGGTGCTGAACCAATGAAATTAGGCTTAGACTTAAGAGGTGGAGTACATTTCTTAATGGAAGTAGATATTAAATCTGCAATTAGACGTCAGGTTGAAAGTGATTTTGCAGATATGCGAGGAAAGTTGCGTAACGATAAAATTAGATATCAGGGAAGTAAAGTAGATAATTATAGAGAAGTAGGCTTCAAATTTAAGGGAAATGAGGCTGCCGAATATATTTATAAAGCAAGAGACTATTTAGCAAAAAACTTTCCACAATATGTTTACAAAATATCAGAAAAAGGAAATGTTAGCTGGCTTGTCGCCAATTTAAAAGATTTACAATTACAGCAAATAAGAGATTATGCAATGGAACAAAGCATGTCTACATTGCGTAAAAGAGTAAATGAATTGGGAGTCTCAGAAGCGGTAGTACAACGCCAAGGCTTAAATCGTATTGTAGTTGAATTACCAGGTATTCAAGATACGGCAAGAGCTAAAGATATAATAGGTAAAACTGCGACAGTTGAGTTTAGAATGGCTTATCCTGGTCCTACAGAAGATACTCGTCCTCCTTTAGGTTATACCACTTTGCCATTGGCAGATGAAAAAGGTAAGGTTTGGGTCGATAATAAAGTAATTCTAACGGGTAATTCTATTATAGGTGCATATGCAGATGTAGATCAGCGTTCAGGTAAGCCTATTGTAGCAATTAGTTTAGGAGGCAGTTCCTCTACTATTTATGAGTTCTCTAAAACAACTAGAGAAAATATAGGCAAGCCAATGGCAACTGTATATGTTGAAACTAAACTTAATGAAGTTAAAGTTGGTGACAAAATTAAAAAAGAGAAAAAGATTCATAGAGAAGTCATTAGTGTTGCAACAATTCAAGATGCACTAGGCAAGCAGTTCCAGATAAGCGGCTTAAAATCAATGCAAGAATCTAAAAATTTAGCTTTATTGTTAAGGGCTGGAGCTTTACCGGCTCCTGTTGATATAGTGTCAGAGCGTACAATAGGGCCAAGTTTAGGAAAAGAAAATATTTCTATGGGGATTAAGTCGGTTGTTTCAGGCCTAGTTCTAGTATTAATATTTATGGGAGCTTATTATAGTATTTTTGGTTTGATTGCTAATATAGCTCTTTTGATGAACCTTGTGATATTAGTTGCTATTTGCTCAATGATTCATGTAACAATGACATTACCTGGTATTGCTGGAATAGTATTAACCTTAGGTATGGCTATTGATGCGAATGTTTTAATTTTTGAAAGAATAAGAGAAGAATTAAGAGCCGGAGCTTCAACTAAATTAAGCATTCATGCAGGGTATGAAAAAGCATTTGCAACTATTGTTGATGCGAATGTTACAACTTTAATTGCGGCAGTTGTTTTATTTACAATAGGCTCAGGAGCTGTCAAAGGTTTTGCTGTAACTTTAACAATAGGACTTATTACGTCAATGTTCACAGCGATAACCGGTTCTCGCGCAATTGTGAATGTCTTATATGGTAGAAAATCTTTGCACTCATTGCCAATAGGGATTAATACAGCAAAAAAATAAGATTATTTTAAAATATAAAAATTTAAGGTTATAAATAGAATGGAATTTTTTAAACGTAAAACATCAATAGACTTTTTAAAAATCAGAGCATATACCGCTATTTTTTCTTTGTTGTTATTAGTATTATCAGTATCAACTCTTGCTACCAAAGGTATAAATTGGGGTTTAGACTTTACTGGTGGTATTATCATTGAAATGCATTATAAAAAAAATGCTGATTTATCAGGAGCAAGAGACGTTTTAAAGAAAACTGGCTATGAAGATGCTGTTGTGCAAAGTTTTGGTTCAGCACAAGATATGATAATTAGATTATCGCCTCGTGTTAATATGAAAGAACAAAAAGTTGCAAATGATATTTTTAATTTGTTAAAAGAATCAGAACAAAAAGTTGATCCTGAAAATATTATTGAAATAAGACGAGTAGATGCTGTCGGTGCTCAAGTTGGTAAAGAGATGGGAGAGCAAGGTGGTTTAGCTATTTTGGTCGCTCTAATTGCAATTATGTTATATATAGCATTAAGATTTGAGTTTAGGTTTTCTGTATCTTCAGCTATTGCTTTAGCTCATGATCCTATTTTAATTTTAGGAATTTTTTCATGGTTTCAAATAGAGTTTGATCTTACCGCTTTAGCTGCTATTTTAGCGGTAATTGGTTATTCTTTGAATGATACAATTATTGTATTTGATAGAGTTAAAGAGAATTTTATTAAAATACGTAAAAAAACTCCTTTAGAAATAGTTAATTTATCTATCAATGAAACTTTATCTAGAACTATTATGACATCTGGTCTGACTTTATTAGTAGTTATAGCTTTATTAGTATATGGCGGTCCAACTTTATTTGGCTTTTCTCTGGCTTTATTTATAGGTATTGTAATAGGTACTTATTCTTCTATCTATGTAGCTGGAGCTTTAGCTATTGCAATGGGGCTTCAAAAATCTGATTTATTGCCTACAAAACCTAAAGAATTAGATAGTATGCCATAATAGCCTATATAAATTTTTAAGAGCTGCAGCAATGATTTTTTAGCTGCAGCGTTTCTTTTTTCTTCGATTATCTCATAAATCATTAATTATATATTTACTGCAATCTTTGGCCAAATCTAATTGATTAATATTAATCTAATTTTTTTAAATTAATTTTAAAAAATACTTGCATAAAAAATTTAATTTTGTATAATAGTAATTGCTTGGCGACAACAGCAAGTTGGCACCACCTGATTCCATTCCGAACTCAGAAGTGAAACAACTTAGCGCCGATGATAGTGTGGATTTATCCATGCGAAAGTAGGACATTGCCAAGCATTTTTCTTTTAAATCTAAATCTTCCAATTTAATCTTTATTAAATCTTAAATTCTAGTAATTATCATTGGCCACATACTAATTTCTTGGTTGTATTCTTATAAGCAATAATTCTGATTTTTAGCAGCACCTATGAAATGTCTTGCTTAGAGATAAAACTGTTGATCACAAGTCGCAAAGTCTATTTATCGTTTGCAGGTAATTTATTATGTAAATTTAAAATATAGATTTTAATCTAATGATTAATACTAATTTCAATATAGTTAGATGATATTGTGATTAATCATTAAATTGTATTTTTTTGACTGTTTTGATTTATATTTCTTTATTTAAATCTTCAATCATAGCAGCAAGAAATCTTCCTGCTTCACCACCTGTGACACATCTATGATCAAAAGTTAAAGATATAGGAATTATTTTTCTAATTTTCATTTCATTATTAATAGCAAGAACAGCATCATGTATACGCCCAGTTGCAACTATTGCAACGGTTGGGGGGACAATTATAGGGCTTGCATATTTTACAGCAATAGAGCCTATATTAGATAAAGTTATAGTATTACCATGTAGTTTATCTTTATCAATCGTTCTTGATGTAACTTCTTCTTTAATAATATTAATTTCAGATCTTATTTGTTTTAAATCTAATTTTTCAGCATTTTTAATTACCGGTACAAATAATCCTTCTTTGCTATCAACGGCTAATCCTAGATTTACAGTATCAGATGTTCTTATAGATTGATTTTGACTATCAAACCAAGAATTTAATATAGGCTCTTGTTTGCATGCATATATTACTGACCTTGCTAATCTTGCTGTAATATCTTGATCGTTATTCCAGTCACCAACATCAGCATCATCCATAATAGTTGCAGGAGCAACTTCAGCATGAGATGAGGTCATTATGCTTAACATAGCTCTTTTTGAGCCTTGAATTTTGGTGCTTTCACCAATTTCATTTTGTATTGCAGCAGCTTTATTTATATCACTTGCTGTAATAGTATTATTTGAACCTGTTGGTATAACCTGAGATAAATCTACATCTAATTTTTTTGCAAGAGCGCGTACAGCAGGAGTTGCCTTAATATTAGATGTTTTGTTATTTTTTTTATTAGAGTTAGAAGTAATGCTAGTTGCTTCATCTTCAATAGTATCGCCTACATCTATATTACCAACAACAGTGCCTTGATCTTTAATTTTAGTTTTCTTTGATGGTTGATTAGATATATTGGTGGGTGAGTTTTCTTCGATTGAAAATTCAACCAAAGGATTACCTGTTTCAATAATATCTCCAGGGCCGCCATATAATTTAACAATTTTACCATTTAGAGGAGACGGAACATCTACAACAGCTTTGGCTGTTTCCATTGAAACCAAGGGCTCATCAATGCTTATAGTATCACCTTCTTTAACATGCCATTCTCTAATTTCAGCATCTGGAAGGCCTTCACCTAAATCAGGTAGATTAAAAATATTCATTATTCATACTCCATTACTTGTTTTACTGTATCTAAAATTCTTTTCTCTGATGGCATATAAGTATTTTCCATTTTAAAATATGGCATTATAGTGTCATAGCCTGTAACTCTTTTAATTGGAGCAAATAAAGATGTTAGTGCATGTTCAGCAAGAAGAGCTGCGATTTCAGAACTTACACTACAAGTCTTTGCCGCCTCTTGAATAATTACACATCGCCCTGTTTTTTCAACGGAGTTTATAATAGTATCAATATCAAGTGGCTTAATAGTTGCTACATCAATTACTTCAGCAGATATGCCTTGATCATCTAAAGTTTTTGCGACATTTAAAGTTTCATGAATCATTGCGCCCCATGTTACTAATGTAACATCTGATCCTTCTTTTAGAACAAAACAAGTATCAAGAGACAATTCTTCACCATTATCTGGGACATTTTGTTTTACTTTGCGATATATTCTTTTAGGCTCTAAAAATATTACCGGATCAGGATTTCTTATTGCCGCTAATAATAAACCATAGGCTCTTGATGGCGATGATGGTATTACTACTCTTATTCCTGGAATATGAGCAAATAAACTTTCTGTACTTTCTGAGTGGTGCTCTGGCGCATGAATTCCGCCGCCATATGGAGCTCTAATAACTAAAGGGCATGAAAGGCGTCCTCTAGTTCTATTACGCAGTCTTGATGCATGACTTATTATCTGATCAAATGCAGAATATATAAAACCCATAAACTGAATTTCAGCAACAGGTTTGAGACCATATGTAGACATGCCTATAGCAAGACCGGCAATCATTGATTCAGCTAAAGGGGTATCAACTACTCTATTAATTCCATGTTTTTTTTGTAAGCCATCAGTTGCTCGAAATACTCCACCATTAATACCTACATCTTCTCCAAAGACAATAACATTTTTATCATTTGTTAATTCATAGTTTAAAGCTTGAGTTACAGCCTCTACTAAGGTTATTTCTGGCATAATAAATCTCTATATAATTTCTTATAAATTTTTAAGTTCGTTGTATTGATCTTGATAAGCATCAGGTAAGTCTTGATATAAATAATCAAATAACGTTGTTGGACTCTGTTTTTCTGTATTTAAATAATTATCAACAGCATGATTTACTTCAGTTTTGATTTCTGTTATTAAATTATTATCTAGATCATCATCCCAAAGGTTATTATTTTCTAAAAATAATTTTAATCTTAGTACTGGATCTTTAGCTTTAGCGGTATCTAGTTCTTTAGTTGATCTATATCTTGATGCATCATCAGCTGTTGTATGATCACCGATTCGGTAGCTAATTGCCTCGATTAGAACAGGCTTGTGTTTTTTAGCTTGTTTAATAGAATAAGATAATACATCATACATTGCTATAATATCATTACCATCAACTTGAATTGATTCTATGCCGGCAGCTATTCCTTTTTGGGCTAAAGTTTCTGTAGCTGTCTGTAGTTTTCTTGGAACAGATATTGCCCATTGGTTATTATAAATGACAGTTATTAATGGTAATTTCCATGTTCCTGCAACATTTATTGCTTCATAAAAATCACCTTTTGATGTGCCACCATCTCCTAAAGATACTAAAACACAGTTATTTTCACCCTTATATTTCATGGCCGCAGCAATTCCTGCTGCATGTAGACATTGACCTGCAATTGGAACACAAAAAGGAAAATCATGTTTTACATTTGGATTTTGATAATCACTTCCTCTTTCATCACCACCCCAGTATGCTAAGACTTCTTCCATTTTAACTCCGCGCATAAACATTGTGCCAATATCTCGATAATACGGAAGAAAAACATCTTGTTTATCTAATGCTGCCCCTATTGCCACACAAATAGCTTCTTGACCTAATACAGAAGGGTATGTTCCCATTTTTCCAGTTCTTTGTAAGCTTATAGCTTTTTTATCAAATTGTCTGGCTACAAGCATATTTCTATATAAGCTTGTTAAAAAATCTTTATCAGATGTAAATTCAGGTAATTTAGTTTTACTAATTCCTTCTTGATCTAAGTACTGAATAAAAGGAATTTCAAATGATGCTGCAATGCGTGTATTTTTATTATTTATTTGCATATTATTTAAATATTATCTCCATTTTCTCTAAGCTTTGCTTCAGCAATTTGATTTGCAATTATATTAGTAGGTAAATTTAATTTATGTGATTGCTCGAAAATATTTATTAAAGAAGTATTTATATTTTTAATTTTATTAAAGACTTTTTCTTTATTGTTATTTAGATATAAAGATTCTGCGAAAATTAATCCCCCAGAATTTATTACATAATCAGTTGCGTATAATATTCCTTTTTTATGTAATATTTCGCCATGAGAATGATGCTGAAGTTGATTATTAGCAGAGCCAGCTATAATTTTAGTATTTAATTCATCTATAGTTACATCATTTATACTTGAACCTAATGCACAAGGTGCGAATATATCACATTTAGCTTTATGTATATCTTGTGAGCTTACAACTTGGGCATTAAATTTTTGCTTGCAATAATCTGTAGCATCAGAGTCTATGTCGGCAACTATTAATTTTGCTCCTGCTTTGTATAGCTCTTGTGCTAAAGGTTTTCCTACATGACCAACTCCTTGCATAGCAATAGTTAAATCTTTTAAGCTATCTTTATTTAGTTGGAATTTTACAGCAGCTTTAATACCTTCAAATACTCCAACAGCAGTAAATGGTGATGGGTCACCATGAGATAGCTCATCATCAGTTGTAAGGCTTGCCACATAAGGAGTATATTTGGCAATAATATCCATTTCTTTTAAGGATGTGCCGCTATCCATTGCTGTAATATATTTACCACCTAAAGTATTTACAAATTTTGCAAAAGATTTAAAATATTTTTCAGGATTTTCTATTTTATTAGGTTTAATTAAGACAGCTTTACCACCGCCTGTTGAAATACCAGTAATTGCAGCTTTATAACTCATGCCTCTAGCAAGTCTAATAGCATCAACAGCAGCAGAATTAATGTTTGGGTAACTTAGCAATCGACAACCGCCTAATGCAGGTCCAAGAGCAGTGCTATGAATTGCTATTATGGCAAATAGGTTAACTTCTGGATCATGTTTGAAAAATAATCCCCCATTAGGAAGTTGTGCTGCATGTTCAAATATTTTGCAATTATCCTGCATTAAATCATTTTGTATTTGATTATTTTTTTTGGCGATATTATTAGCATTCATGAATAGTTTATAGTCCTATATAAAAATATTTAATTTATTTTAAATATGAGATTTTTAAATAATAGTATAATAGCAATTAAAGCCAAAATTGTGCAAGTTAATATTATTATAATCACTTTTCATATTCTAATCTAACTCCGCCATCTAATCTTAATACTGCGCCATTAATCATGGTATTTTCAATAATATGTATTGCTAGTTTTGCAAATTCTTCAGGTTTACCTAAACGTTTTGGAAAAGGAGTTGATTTTATTAAATTGTCTGTTATTTCTTGAGACATATTAAGCAATATAGGTGTTGCAAATATTCCCGGGGCAATAGCATTGACTCTAATACCAAATCTGGCTAGTTCTCTTGCTGCTGGCAAAGTCATACTTACAATGCCTCCTTTTGATGCGCTATATGCTGCTTGACCAATCTGTCCTTCAAAAGCTGCAATTGACGCTGTGTTAATGATAACTCCTCTTTCACCTGCATCATTAATTGGATCAAGCATGCTCATTTTTTCAGCACAAAGACGCATAATATTAAATGTACCAATTAAGTTTACATCAATTACTTTTTGAAAATTTTCTAAAGGCATCGGACCTTCTTTACCAAGAATTCTTTTTGCTGGAGCTATTCCTGCACAGTTAATACAAATTCTTGGTAGTGCACCAAAGTGCTCATGAATACGATTAATTGCTTCTTCTATCTCACTAGTTTGAGTAATATCACATTTTATTGCTAACTCATTCTCTCTGCTAGTTGTGCTTTCATGACTTTCTATATTTTGATCGATTATAGCAACTTTAATATTATTATCTTTTAATAATTTAACACATCCTGCACCAAGTCCTGAGTTTCCACCTGTTACTATTGCTATTTGATTTTGCAGTTCCATATTTTTCCTTAAGTATTTCCATAGTTAGGTCCACCGCCTCCTTCTGGAGGGGTCCAATTTATATTTTGCATCGGATCTTTAATATCACATGTTTTACAATGAATACAATTTGCTGCATTTATTTGTAAATATTTTGTTCCATTTTCATGTGTTAAGTATTCATATACTTTTGCAGGGCAGTAATATTGCTCTGGTCCATTGTATTGATTATAATTTATTTTTATAGCTTTACTAGGGTCTAATAATTTTAAATGGCAAGGCTGATTTTCTTCATGATGGGTATTGGTCAATGCTACTGAAGATAATATATCAAAAGTAATTTTATTATCTGGTTTTGGATATTTTATAGGCTTAGATTTACTGGCAAGTTTTAAAGATAAATAATCAGGATACTTATATTTTAAAGTCCATGGTTCAAAGCCTTTTAATATAAATCCGTTTAATGCAGCATGAATCATGCCAAAAGGCAGACCAAATTTAAATGCGGGTTTTATATTTCTGATTTTATATAATTCTTTATGAATATCACTTTCTTTAATTAAATTATTAAAATCAAAAGATTTATTATTTTTACTAGATTTATTGGTTAGATTTTTATATAAACATTCAGCTGCAATAATTCCTGATTTAAGAGCGTTATGTGAGCCTTTTATTTTAGCATTATTCATAAATCCAGCAGCACAACCAATTATTAAGCCACCCGGAAAGGTAAGTTTTGGTAAAGATTGCACTCCACCTTCATTTAATGCACGTGCTCCATAAGATATTCTTTCTGAGTTTTCTAAAAAACTTTTAATAAAAGGATGTAATTTAAATTTTTGGAATTCATTATATGGACTAAGATATGGATTTTTATAATTAAGTCCAACAACAAGGCCTAAAGCTATTTGATTATTGTCCATATGATACATAAATGATCCACCATACGTATTAGATTTTAATGGCCATCCTACGGTATGTATAACTAATCCTTCTTTATGTCTGTCATCTGGTAACTCCCAAATTTCTTTAATGCCTAAGCCATAAGTTTGAGGGTTTGAATTTTTATCTAGATTAAATTTTTTAATAATTTGTTTAGTTAAGCTGCCTCTTGCTCCTTCTGCTAGAACTAACTGTTTTGATTTTATTTTTATACTTTCTTGATAATTATCTGTTGGATTATTATTTTTATCTAATCCAAATGCGCTTGTTTTAATCCCGGTGATAATATTATTTTCTATGATTACATCGCTTGCACTAAATCCAGGATAAATGTCAATTCCTAAGCTTTCTGCTTGATCCCCAAGCCATCTACATAAATTGGCAAGACTAATGATGTAGTTACCAGAATTATGTAAAAATTTAGGTATAGGGAGTTTAAATTTATTATTTTTAGTTAAAAAATAAAATTCATCATTATTTACTTTAGTATTTAAAGGCGCACCAAGTTCTTGCCAATTTGGATATAGTAACTCTAATGCAGATGATTCAAAAACAGCACCAGAAATAATATGAGCTCCAACTTCTGAACCTTTTTCTAAGATGCAAACTGATAATTCTTGATTGTTTTGATTACATAATTGTTTTATTTTTATAGCGGTGCTTAAACCTGCAATTCCAGCTCCTATAATGACAATATCATATTCCATAATAGTTTATTTTATTTTTTCCCAAAATTAGGTTTATATCCTGGTATTTTTTTCGTAAAAATTGGATTCATATTACTTCCAATATTAGTTAAACCTTTTAGGGCAAATTGAAAAAATACTGTGTTTTTATATTCTCTATCTTCTTTATTTGTTTCTCTAACCAGTAAATCTCTTGATGCACCAAATCTTATCGCCCAACAACAACTTTCATATTCAACTCCAGCTAGGCTATCAAAATTATAAAAACTTTGGACATCATAATGAGTAAAGCCTACCAAATGAAGATTGCTGTTTAGTCCCCATTTGAAAGATAATGAAACTTGAGAAATATTTTGAGAAGTATTATCAATTAATAATTCATTAGTATTAGAATCATATTCTACTTTATAATTATCTAAGAAATTATAGTCCAAATTAAAAATTCTCTCAATGTTTCCTTGAGTTCGATCATAGTTAAACCCAAAATTACTTTTGGTGATTTTTTTAATATTACTATCATATTGTAATTCGCTTTCAATATTCCAGTACTTAGAAAATTTATATTGAGCAAATCCAACAAGAGGTGATTGGCTTTGATTAAACCCAGGAATTTCCTTAATTACACAGTGCTTATTTATATTTTGATTACAAAGAGACGTTTTTATGTCTTGAAAATAAAAAATTTGACCAATATATGCTAAAAAATTTTCATCACTTGTTTCATTGTTTATAATTCTAGTGCTTAAAGCAAGACTCACTTGATTTGCATTGCTTTGTCTGTCATAACTTGAAAATCTATTTTCGCGAAATAATTGTTTATAATCAAAACTATTTATTCCTGTGTCAAAGATAGGGATATTATTTTGATTTTTATATGGAGCATACAAATAGAATAATCTTGGCTCTAAAGTTTGAGAGTAATTTGCAGGATAATTTTTGTTATTATAATTTTTTTCAAAAATAAGACCTGAATCTAAGCTAAAAATAGGGAAAAATAATTCTTCAGATTTAGTAAACATATTAGTGGAGTTATGAGAATTATTAATATTATATTTTACATACTTAGGTATAATTTTGGGTTTAATAAATCCATATGTTTTTTCTATAGGGTAACTTATAGTAGGAATAAAAACAGTTCTATTTCCTTCTGTTCTACGAGAATGCCTAAAAGTAGTAGTATTAAAATCTATATTAAAGTTAAATTTCTCATAGTTAAAGTTACGATGTGCTTCAAATTTAGGTTTTATTTTATAAGGGCTAACCAATATGGGGCTATCCCAGCTATTTAAAGTTTGATAATCCTTAATTTCTGCTTTAATCTGCCATGCAGAAATATTTCCTAATATTTCAAATTGCTGTAACAAATGATCTTCAGGTTGTAATTTAAATAGATTGAATTTACTATAATCTTGAAAATAATTAGCATCGGATACTCTATTATAATTTATATTAAATAAAAAATGGTTAACATGAATACTTTGATTAACAGCAAATGCATAACGCTGGTTTTTACTGTTGTTAAGTGCGATAACTCGTGGATCATCAGGACTTCTATTAATCGTTTCAGATAATTTGTGTTTTCTAAAATGACTGAATTCTTTATCATCAGGAATAAATTCAGCATACCAAACACCACTGATGTTTTTAAAAATATGTCTTGCTTCAAGGCCTGTTTGCAGCCCTCTTTTGCTATAATATCTTGGCTCTATAGTTGCATCATAATTTTTTGCAAGATTTACATAAAAAGGCAAGTTAACATTAAATCCAGATTGATTAGTGTTTGCCATATATGGTACTAAAAACCCTGTTTTTCTTTCAGGCTTTAGTGGGAATGAAATATATGGCACATAAAAAATAGGAGTATTTTTTATATATAAAAAATTATGATAACCTTCACCAGAATTATTTTTTTGATCAACATATAGTTTTTTAAAGTGTAAATACCAGGCATCATCATTTGGAGCACATGTTGTATAGGTTCCATTTATTATTTCAATTGGTTTATCTTTATATAGTGTAATTTTATCAGCGCTACCGCGAGATTTTTTAGGATAATAATGAAAGTATGGGTTATATACAACAGTATATTTTTCTTTCAAATTAGCAACCGCATTATTGCTTATTATTCTGAAAGATGGCTCAAAAATTTCTATATTATTTGCAATTTTTATTTCAGAAGGTTTTTTTGTTGTTGGATCATAATTTATTAAAGCAGAATCCGCTTTAAAATTTTGCTCTTCAGTAAAAAATTCAATATTTCCGGAAAGGTTTGCCTGGTTATTTAATTTGAAACTAGAGTTATCTGCATATATAGTTGGTTTTTTTTCTAATTTTATGTCAGGAACTTGATAGTAACCTTGGCATATAAAGTTAATATCCTGATCAGGAACCCAATCTTTTAGAATAAAACCATCTTCTAAAGGTCTTACTTTAGCAACATCAAGGGCATTTGCTAGGTTTAATCCATTAAAAATAAAAAAAGTTAATAAATACGATACATAAAATTTTCTCATAAAGCTTATTATACTTTTTTGAATTAAATTTTCTATTTTTTTATGGAAGAGATTAAATTTCTTCGAATACCAAAGTAAAGATTACAATGTTGAATATTTTTAAAATATAAAAAGTACACTTGCTGACTCTAAAGACCTTAAAAAGCTTATTATTGACCTTTAAAATCAAAAATGCGAAACTCTGAAAAATATTATGTAAATTACAAAGAATAAACATAGAAATGCACCCATCTTTAAAAAACTGGCTAGATAGTTATTTAAGTTTAAATAAGGTTAAATTAACCAATTTTCAAGCATTAAATGGTGATGCTGGATTTAGGCAGTATTATAGATTAAATATTTTGGATAGTAATAATCAAAATAAAAATTATATTTTAGTTTATGCTCCTCCAAGTTCAGAGAAAAACCAAGAGTTTTTAAATATCCAGAAAATATTTGCAGCCAATAATATTAGAGTGCCAAGTATTTACAATGTTGATATGAATCAAGGATTTTTTATTCTAGAGGATTTGGGTGAAAAGCTTTTATATAATTATATAAAACATACTAAAGATATATATAAATTTGTTTTAGATAAGTTATTGTTAATCCAGCAAGTTAAGGAATATAACGATATTGCAGATTACAGCTCTAACTTAATGCAGCGTGAGTTATATTTATGTAATGAATGGTTTTTAAATAATTTTTTAGAAATTAATCAATTAGATAAAAATTTAGCAGAAAATTTAAATATCATTGAAAGCTATAAAAGCATAATAAATAACTTGCAAAAGCAGCCACAAGTTTTAGTGCATCGAGATTATCAAAGTAAAAACATGATATTATCCAATGAACTAGATAATATTAGTATAATCGACTTTCAAGATGCGTTAATAGGGCCTGTTAGTTATGATTTGGCCTCTGTTTTATTTGATTGTTATGTTGATATAGATTCTGATAAATTTAAAAATAACTTGGATTATTTTTATAATAAATTAAAAAATAACAAAATTATTAGTAATGAAATTTCTTTAGATATTTTTACTAATTGGTTTTATCATGCAGTGTTATTAAGACATATTAAAAATTTAGGAATTTTTGCAAGATTGTATTTAAGAGATAATAAAAAAAATTATTTGCAGCATATGCCAAGGACGTTATCATATGTTATTCAAGCTTTAGACTATTTAAAGACTAATAAAGAGCTAGAGTATCTTGATACAATATTTAATAAAAAATTATTAAATTTTTTAAATAATAAACTAGAACAAGTATTATAAAAAATATTAGAAACTGAGCAGTAATGAAAAAATTAAATAAGAGTATTAGACAAGCAATTATTTTAGCAGCAGGAAGAGGTAGTCGATTAATGCCTTATACTAAAAATACACCTAAGCCATTAATGCTCATTCAGGGTGAATTCTTGCTCGAAAGACAGTTAAAGCAGATGAAAAAAGCTGGCATTGAGAGTGTTACTATACACACTTCCTATTTAGGCGAAAAAATCCATAAAAATATTGGCAATGGCGATAGATTTGGTTTAGATATAAATTATGCTCACTCAGAACAATTGCTCGGTGCTGGTGGCGGAATTATTTTTGCTAAAAACTTTTTAAAATATCAAGATGAAGATTTCTTATTGTTAAATGGGGATGTTTATACTGATTATGATTTTTCTAAGATTATTAATATAAAAAATAAAGATTTTGATAGTGTATTTAAATTAGTTTTAATAGAAAATCCGGCTCATAATCCTAAAGGTGATTTTTGTTTTAATTTAGATTCAAAAATAATTGGGCCTAAGAATTTAGAAAATCTTTTAAAATCAGATAATAAATATCTAACCTACAGTGGTATAGCAGTAATTTCACCGCAAGTATTTATTCAAAATGATATTAATAATATAACTTCTTTTTTAGTGCTAATAGAGCCATATTTAAATGATAATCTTATTATTGGAGATTATCATCAAGGAATCTGGCATGATATTGGATCTCCTGAACGACTTGAAATGCTAATGAAATTATAAGGTTATTCTAAAAAGGTGATTTGAAAACATAAATCATTGCTTTTTACGTCCATCAGACAAAAATTTTCCGATAATAATAGCAGTCAGAACGGTCAAGTAAATTTGGCTAAATAATGCCTCTAAAATACATATCATTCTGGCAAATGGAAAATTGGGTAAAATATCTCCGTATCCAACTGTTGTCATAGTAATAAAGCTAAAGTACACAAAAGTATTTGGATCTTGGAAAAAAGTTGCCGAGGCATCCGGATCAACGTTAATTATATAACCAGTATTTAAATGATAAAAAATTTGAAATAATATTGAAAAACTAAAACCTACTAAAATATAAATACTTATAGTGCCAATTATAGTATCAGTTGCAACTTTTCTAGTTTCAATAATTTTTTTTAAAAAAACTATTGCAATACTGGTAAAAAATAAAAATTTTACTAATAAAGTAAATATAAATAAATAATCATCTTGAAATATTATATATGCTAAAAAAGAGCAGATAGCTATTAAAGCTATATAAAAATTAACTTTAAAATCAGTTTCTTTTGGAGACAAACTAAATAAACCAAAAAATATTGCAATATAAAATAATAACTCCCAAAGAGCTATGCCTTTTGCATATATAGGAAATGCTGTTGATATTATCATTAATATTAGACAGAGAAATAAAGCTCTAAAGCTATATTTCTCTGTTTGGGAACGAAATAATGGCATATTCTTAGATATTATTATTTCATTTTATCACATTTGCGACACATACATTTTACACAGCAATTATATATAAGCGCAAAAATAATCCCACTAATAAATCCATCACAAAAAGCATATATAGTACCTATAATTGCTCCCATAAAAGTTGCTTGATAACCATAATAAACACTGCCCATTGTATCTATGAAAGCATGTCCATAAAAATCGAAATAAATAGACATAAAACCAACAAATAATATGCCAGCAGCCCATGTTATTCCTAAAGCAAAGCCCAAGGCAACAGAATTAATTTTAATATAAGCATGTTTAGACATAAAAAGATTCCTTAATGTTTAATTTATTCTATATAAGTATAGTTTTAGTATAAAAGTTTGCAATATTTATAATATGTACTAAAACTAAATATAAATATAAAAAAAATATATTATAATTATGGATAATTATATTGATTTAGATAGAAAAGAGATAAATATTTTAAACTTGTTGGATGATCCCAAGGGCCATGCATGGTTATTTTATTTAGTTCTAAAAAATAGTATTATATATGAGACTAATTTAATTAGTATTGCAAAAACAGGAGCAATTAAATTACTTTGGCCTAAAGTTAAGCCCGAAGAATTTAATAATATGGATTATATACAAAATATTTTAGATTATTTAATGCATGCTGGATTGATCCGAAAATTTGCATCTACAGAGCAGAAGGTATATTGGCAATTATTATATGTTAGCACAAAGTCAATAAATCAAGAAGAGCCAATAAAAATTTAAAATTAGAATCATGAGTATTATTAATAGTGTTGTCAGAAGAAGTTATTATCCAATCATTACATAAATTATTTCCAATAAAAACAAATTCAGCAAGAAATAGATCAAGTAAACATTTATTAGGTATAGGAGATGATTGTGCAATTATACCTAAAAATAATAAGAGTTCTTATTTAATTTCAACGGATGCTTTAGTTGAAAATACTCATTTTATATTAAACAAAATAACAGCTAAAGAGCTTGCATATAAAGCTATAGCTGTAAATATTAGTGATATTGCTGCAATGGGTGGCAAGCCTTTATATATATTTATCAGTATGGCTTTAACTAATTCTTTAAAAGATCACTGGGTTAAATTATTTATAAATAATATTAATAAAGCAGCAAAAAAATTTAATATTATATTATTAGGTGGTGATACAGTGAGCTCTAATAATAATATTTTTATAAATATTACAGTATTAGGTGAGATTGAGAATAAATATATAAAATATAGATCGCAAGCTAAAGATCAAGATATTATTGCTGTAACTGGAAATTTAGGAAACTCTAAATTAGGTTTAGATTTTCTTTTAGGCCATATTAAAAATAATAAAAACTCAAAATATTTTATTAAAAAGCATTATGAGCCTTATATCTATCATAATGAAGGTCTGTTTTTGAGTTCAAAAAACTATATAACATCAATGATGGATGTATCAGATGGTTTAAGCTCAGATTTAAATAAATTATGCAAAAGCTCAAATGTTGGAGCACAAATTGATATTAATAATATTCCAGTTTCAAAAAAACTAGTTAATTATTTTAATAATAAATTAAAGGCTAAAACATATGCTGCATCAGGGGGTGAAGATTATGTGTTATTATTTACTATAAAAGAAAAATATTATAATAAATTTAAAGCAGAATATTATAATAAATTTAAAAAAAATATTTATAATATAGGTGTTACGAATAAGAAGAATAAAGATAATAACAAAGTTATTTTTAAAGATTTTAAAGATAATAAATTAGTTGAAATACCAGAAAGTTTTGAGCATTTTACAAATGATAGATAGTTAATAAAATTTTTTGATTTTTATAATTTATAATGTCTAGATTAAATTTTGAGCTAGGATTAAATTTAAATAATTTTATTTTGTAATAAAGTATGTAAGTTCAAAGCACCAGTTATTTGTTTATTATTATCTAATACAAATGAGCTGCTAATTTTGTTTTTTTCCATAATATGCATAGCTTCTGATGCTAGAATATCTTGATTAATCGTAATAAAATTAGAATTCATTACTTTAGTGATTTTAATTTCATTAAAATTGATATTATCACTCTGTTGCTCTAATGTCCTTCTTAAATCACCGTCAGTATATACACCAATTAGGTTTCCTTTAATGTTTTTAATACCAACAATGCCTAATTTTTTTGAAGTCATAGTAATCAGTGCATCTTTTAATGAAGATGTATCTAGTACCAAAGGTATGTTTTGATTTGTAACCATAATATCAGATGTTTTTAATATAAGTTTTCTTCCTAATGAGCCACCTGGATGTGATAAAGCAAAATCTTTTGGAGTAAAGTTTTTGGCCTCAATTAATGCAACCGCAATGGCGTCCCCCACGGCTAAAGCAGTTGTTGTGCTTGCTGTTGGAGCAAGACCTAATGGGCATGCCTCTTTAGGGACCTTGGCATCAATATGAGCATTAGAATTTTGTGCTAGATATGAGTTTTTGTTACCGGTTATAGATATAATAGGAATTCCAAGTCTTTTTATGCTAGGTATTAACTGTAAAATTTCTTCGGATGCTCCTGAATACGATATGGCTATTACTATATCTTCTTCGTTTAACATTCCTATATCACCATGTAGCGCCTCTGAGGGATGAATGAAAAAAGATGGAGTTCCAAGGCTTGCTAAAGTTGCTGCTATTTTATTAGCAATATGACCAGATTTGCCCATGCCTGTTAGAATAACTTTACCTTTGCAGTTAAGAATTAAATGACAAGTTTTATTAAAGTTAATTTGGTTACATGAGTACGGATGAAAGCTTTTATGTAATTCTTGTAATGCATTAATTTCTGTATTTAATACTTCTTTAGCATAAATAGAAAAATCTGTGATTTTAGTTGTTTTTATTTCCGTTGTTGCCATAATTAATATTATAAGATAAAGGATTATTATTATAAAAAATTATAGCATGGATAAAAGCAATTCATCATCAGATTATATCAAAATTAACAATTTGTCATTTGGATATGATAACCGTAATATATTTAATGGCCTAGATTTAACTATAGCCAAAGGGAGTATTACATCTATTATGGGACCTAGTGGTACAGGAAAATCCACTTTGTTAAAATTAATAACAGGTCAAGTGAGCCCAAATGCAGGTGAGGTTATTTTCAATAATCAAAATTTAGCAACTGCATCAAGAAAAAAATTATTAGATATTCGTACTAAAATGGGCGTGTTGTTTCAAACTAATGCTTTGTTTACTGATCTTTCTGTTTTTGATAACGTCGCATATCCAATTAAAGAGCATACTAACTATTCAGATTTGATGGTAAGAGATTTGGTCTTAATGAAATTAAATGCGGTTGGTCTTAGAGGAGCATGTGATTTGTTTCCTGAAGAATTATCTGGTGGTATGGCAAGAAGAGTGGCTCTTGCTCGAGCAGTTGCATTGGATCCAGATTTAATTATATATGATGAGCCTTTTACTGGACAAGATCCTATATCAAAAGGAATTTTAGTTCAGTTAATAAAATTACTTAATGATATATTGGGAGTAACTTCAATTATAGTTTCTCATGACGTATTAGAAACTTTAAGTATTGCAGATTATAATTATTTAATATCGGATGGAACTATTGTTGATTCTGGTAATTCAGAAACTTTGAATCACTCTACAAATCCACACGTTGAGCAATTTATGCATGGACTTCCTGATGGAGCAATACCGTTTCATTATCCAGCTCCTGATTATCAGCAACAAATTTTATCAAAAGAGTTATATGGTTATAGATAACGTTAGAAAAATTGGAAGAAGCAGCGTGACTTTTTGCTATAATCTTGGCAATGCAATGTTAATGTTGCTGCGCGCTATTTTTTATATTCCCAGTTTTAAAAAAGAATTTTTTTTAATAATTAAGCAATTTTTTAATATAGGTATTTTATCTTTACCTATTATAGTAAGCGCCGCTTTTTTTATAGGTATGGTTTTAGGATTGCAGGGTTATACAACACTTACTAAATATGGGGCAACAGAATCTGTAGGACAGTTAATTGCTTTGAGCTTAGTTCGAGAATTAGGTCCTGTTGTTGGCGCATTATTATTTGCTGGGCGAGCAGGTTCAGCCTTAACTGCTGAAATAGCTCATATGAAAACAACAGAGCAGTTATCTAGTTTAGAATTAATGGGAGTTGACCCAATATATAGAGTTATTTCGACTAGATTTTGGGCTGGCTTTTTTTCTATGCCATTATTGATTTTAATATTTAATATAGTGGCTATTTATGGTGGTTTCATTGTGACTGTTAAGTGGCTGCATTTAGATGCAGGAACTTTCTGGTCTAATATGCAATCTTCTGTTGATTTTTATGAAGATACTATAAACGGTATTATTAAATCAATTGTTTTTGGTTTTATGATTATGTGGATATCTTTATATCAGGGTCTTAATTCTAGGCCAACAGCAGAAGGAATTAGTTATGCAACAACAAGAACAGTTGTGTTAAGTTCATTAACTATTTTGTTCTTTGATTTTATTTTAACTGCAATTATGTTTGGAGGTTTATCTTGATAAAGAAGAAAACGGTAGAATTGGCTGTTGGATTATTTGTCATCGCAGGATTTACATGTTTAATTCTTTTGGCTTTGCAAGTAAGTGGACTTAATGTTTTTGCAAGAGACTCTGAAAGCTTTGTGATACATGCTAAATTTAGTAACATTGGTGGGTTAAAAATCAGATCTAAAGTAACATTATCTGGGGTGCAAATAGGTAGAGTGGAAAATATAACTCTACCTGTTGGCAAAGAAATTAATTATGATGCATTAGTAACAATTAAAGTAAGAGGTAATATTGGCGAGAAATTACCAGAAGACTCGGTTGCAAGCATAAGAACAGCAGGTTTGATTGGGGATAATTTTATTGCTATTACACCAGGTGGCTCAGAAGAGTATTTGAGTTCTGGAGATAATATCCAAGAAACTTATTCAGCAATAGTACTAGAAGATATTATAAGTAAGTTTGTTGTTGATAAAGGCAATAGTTAGTATTAATAATTATTAATTAAAATATAAATTTAAATAAAAAAAATAAATAAGGATATTAAATATATGTATAAGAAATTTTTGAAAGCGTTTATAGCTTTTTTATTTATAAGCTTATCTACTATTGGTTTTGGTCAAAATACTAGTTGTTACAATGAAGCACCTGTAAAACTATTAGATTCAACTGTCGAGAGTTTTTTAACAAAACTTGGTACATATAAAAAGCCTAGCTTGTCCCAAATAATAGCATTAGTAAATCAAAATATAGTTCCCCATACTAATTTTAATGTTACAGCACGATTAGTGTTAGGACAAAAATGGCGAAGTATTAATGCAACACAGAAAAAAGAATTTGTAGTTGCATTGAAAAAAATGGTACTTAACACTTATAGTTCAGCGTTTGTAAGTTATGATGGGGAAGAAATTGATATAAAATGCCCTATTAGTTACAACACAAAAAAGAACAGAGTAGAAATTAATTCAAAAGTCACTCATCCTCAAAAGCGATCTTTTTATCTGAAATATAGATTATTTAAAAAAGGTGATAAATGGTTTGTTTATGACATTATTATTGATAATGTAAGTATTGTTAATTCTTATAGACAAACAGTCAAAAGATTAATAGAGCAAAATAAAGATTTCAATCAAGTTTTAAAAGTTATGGAAAAAAAAGCTAAAATAAATAGCTAGAACAAAGAGTTAAAAAGCATTAAAAAGATATTATAATTATGGAATATTTAGATATAGAATTAAAAGATGGTATCGTTTTTTTGAATGGCTCAATGACTAAATCATCTAAAGCTAGAAGCTTAAGTAATCAAACTTTAGATGGTATGAATATAGTGAAAATAAACAACATTCTAGATTTAGACAAAAATATGCATTTGTTAGATAAAATTACTATAGATATAAATAGTATTACAAAAATTGATACAGTGGGTTTAGCCGTATTGATGTCTTGGTTTAGGTGTGCAAAAGAAAATAAGCTTGAAATCTTATTTAGAAACACAAATGATAAAATTAATTATGCTTGTAGATTATATGGTTTAGCCAATATTTTACCTTTGAACTAATAGCAAATTAACTTGGGGCTTTTTGATTAACTATGATAAAATTTATGGCTTATAAAATATGGTGCTTGTTATGAAAAAAAGTCAGATTATAGAACAGTTAATTATTAGTCAATTCCAGCAAGATTTCTCAGAGTTAGAGCATAAAGCGGTAGTTGAAACAGAAGATGAGCATCATTTTGTTGTTACAGTTATTAGTGATGCATTTATTAATAAAAAGTTGCTTGAAAGACAAAGAATGGTTTATGCATCTTTAGGTGATAAATTTGCAACAGGTGAAATACATGCTCTTTCATTAAAAACTTTTACACATGAAGAATTGAAAAAATAACTATGGATAAATTAATTATAAAAGGCGGAACTCCATTATATGGAGAAGTTAAGATTTCAGGCGCTAAAAACTCTGCACTTCCAATATTAGCTGCATCTTTACTAACACCACATTCTGTATTTATAAAAAATGTTCCACACCTAAAAGACGTGACTACTATTTTAGAGTTATTAGGACAAATGGGAACAGAATTTGTTATCGATGAAAATATGAATGTCACTTTAAGTAGTGAAGATATTAAGCAAACATTTGCGCCTTATGAGTTAGTGAAAACAATGAGGGCATCTATAGTTGTTTTAGGACCATTAGTTGCAAGATTTGGACATGCAAAAGTATCTTTACCAGGAGGGTGTTCTATTGGGGCAAGACCTGTTAATTATCATGTAGATGGCTTAAGAGCTCTTGGCGCTGACGTTGTTATAGAAGAAGGATACATTTGTGCATCAGCAAAAGATGGTTTAAAAGGAGCTGATTTTACTTTTACTGAGGTTTCTGTCACTGGTACAGAAAACTTAATGATGGCTGCCTGCTTAGCTGATGGTACCACTACACTAAGAAATGCAGCACAAGAGCCAGAAGTTCAAGATTTGGCTGAATTTTTGAAAGTATTGGGAGCTAAAATAGAAGGAGCTGGTACAAAGACAATCATTATACATGGCGTGTCAAAATTATATGGCGGTGAGTATACTGTTATGCCAGATAGAATTGAGACAGGGACTTATTTAATTGCGGCTGCTGTAACTAAAGGTAAAATTAAAGTTAAAAATACAGATCCTAATTCATTAGGTGTTATTTTAGATAAATTATATGAAACAGGAGTGAAACTAGAAATAGGCTCTGATTGGATCATTATTGATGCAGAAAATATAACATTAAAAGCAGTTGATATTAATACCTCTCCATATCCTGGTTTTCCAACAGATATGCAAGCGCAATTTATTGCTCTTAATGCAGTTGCAAAAGGTAAGAGTGTGATTACAGAAAATGTTTTTGAAAATAGGTTTATGCATATTCAAGAATTACAACGGATGGGTGCTGATTTAACGATATCAGGAAATACTGTTTATTGTAATGGAGTTAAATCATTAACTGGTGCGCCAGTTATGGCAACTGATCTTAGAGCGTCTGCAGGTTTAGTTTTAGCAGGTTTAGTTGCTCAAGGAGATACCATAATAGACAGGATTTATCATATAGATCGCGGTTATGAATGCATAGAAGAAAAGTTTATGCAGCTAGGTGCCGCAATAAAACGAGTGCATACTTCAGAAGGCTCGTTATTTGGTTGATTTTGTATATTTAATATTTAATAAGTCTATTTTTTTTCTTAAGGTAACTCGAGTTATACCCAATATTCTAGCGGCTTTAACTTGATTGCCTTTAGCATGACCCATAACGGTTTGAATTAAAGATTTTTCCACTTCTTTGATAACAAGATTGTGTAAATTATTAACTTCTTGGCCGTCAAGATTTTCAAAATACGTGGCTATATTTTGACTAACGAATTCTTTTAATGTTTTATTTGATGTATCTGACATAGTTAAATTTTAATAAAGACTATAAATTTTGTAATTTTGTTAAATAAATATTATATTATTTATATAAGTTATTGAGAAATAATTTCGCAACTACTAATTTCATATAATAAATATTATGCCTGATTTAAGTATTGAAGCAATAGATAAATTTTGGAAAGACCGCCACGATCCTTTTTTAAGAAAAATTATAAAACATATAGAAGAAGTTGAAACCTGGACGTTAGATGGTGATCCTGAGATTGAAGCAAAAATTCAAGCTTTTGGAGATGCCTTAGATAAAGCAGATAAGATATCTATAACTAATGAAGAAGATTATATCAATTTATTATCAAGCATAAAACTAGGCAGAGCTTTAAGAATTATGCAGTTTCTAGATATGAAAACACCAGGGTCAGCATCAAAGTTATTAGTGTATGCTGAGGTATCTAGCTCAGGAACTACAGATATACCAGGGTTGTTTTTAAATCGTAATTTGGTATTTGAAAGAATGCAGTTGCTTTCAAGAATTTTTGCACCAAAAAGATTTAATTTAGTTACTAAAATTGCAGAAAAAGTTACAGGATAGTTTTGTTTTTATGAAAAGTTCGAAAATCATAAATTATTTATTGTTAATATTATTGCTAATTTTTGTAACTTCATGTGCTCATAAAGTAAAAAAAGTACACCATGAAGAAGTTATAATAGAATCCCCTGAGCCTATTATAGAAAATAGTTATATCGAATCTCCAGAAGAAAAAGAAGTTTACGACATTAAAGGCTTTATCAATAGAAGCAAATCCAAGCAAATATCTGGAACTATTGATTTAAAATCAATGAAATTTACTGCTTATTTGCTTGAAAAGTTAGTTTGTCTTAATTATTTAAATAATTTATTCGTATCTGATATAAAAGCGAAGTTTGAACCAAATTTAGAGAAAAAATTAGTTAATAAATATAATCATTATTGGGTGACAAGTTTTGGGAGTTTAGTTTTAAAATTTGGAGATAAAACACAAAACATTTATGGGTGCGGTCAAATAGTTTTTCCAGACTCAAGTATGCTTAGTTTCAATAATCTTAAAAATGATGTTAATTCTATGATAAATATTTTAGAGCCAATAGCTAAACAAATTATTTCAAATGAGCCAGTTAAAAAATTATCAACTAATAATTTTACTAATGCATGTAAGATTTTTTATGAAAATGAAAACAAAGTGTTAGTTTTAAATTATCAAAAAAAAATGCCAGAGCTTCCTATTATTTCTAGAAATTTAATAACAGAATATAAAACAACTCGATTAAAAACATTAGAATATATTAATAACTCTATGTTTAAAGGTTGCACAGGGCAATTTATTAAGGATGAGTCTTACCAGCACAGTATTCAAACCTTTATTGAAAAATTTATCTTTTGTACGGATTGTGATTAATACAAATAAAATGTTTAAGCTATACTGTTTGTAGATATTATTAATTAATTTTATGTAAGTTTTGTAAATATCTTATGGTTAAAAATAAGTATAAAGAAAAGAAAAAAGGCGTAATTCGACGTTTTTTTGGGTTTATGTTTTATACCAAGCAATTTGGCTCGTTTAAAAGAAATTTTGGTACGCCTTTTGAACGATTATCTAGCTCAGTTCAAAAATTAATGCAAGTTAGTAATTTAAAATCCCCTGCAGAGCAGTTTGATAATGCCATAAATAGATTAGGCCTTAGTGATGCTGATTTAAAAAAGCGCCAAAAAGGTTTTTTAATTAATTCAATCATGTTATTTTTTTTGGGAATTTTTTTTGGTGTAGTGGGAATCTACCTTACTTTAGATGGTCTTGTTGCTGCCGGATTAGTTACTCAAATTTTCACATTCATTAGTTTTTCTCTTGCATTGTATATGCATTTTTGGTTTTTTCAAATTAAAAATAGAAAATTAGGTTGCTCATTTAAAGAGTGGTGGGATAATAAAATTATAGATAGCAATATAGAATAAAATGACTGTACTTTTAGGAAAATTATATAATAAAAAATTAATAATTTTTGCATTTATATTTATATTTATGCTTAATATTATCTCTATTTTTGCAGATAATGTGCCAAGCTCTAATCAAAGCAATACTACAAAAACTATTGAAAAATATGAAGAAGAAGCACAGAACACTAAAGATATTGTAACAGTACCTCTTTTAGCTGAGATATTTGGTATTCTTCCTCAAGCAGGAATAAATGTTGATAGTACTAAATACCCTATAAAAGGTGGTATTGTTATTGCATCAGCTTTTTATGGTTTTAATATAGGTATTGCTGCCCTTGGTGCTTCATTAATTATCTATGCTATCTTTTTAGGTTTGACGAATACTGTCTCATCTGGAACACCTTTAGGCCAAAGGTTACATACTTTGTTTTTCCCAATAAGAATTGCAGTTGGCTCTGTTGGTCTAGCTCCTATTTTTGGTGGATATAGCGCATCACAAGTTTTTGCTCTTTGGTGTATAGTGCAAGGCGTGCATTTTGCTGATCTTGTTTGGACCATGGCCGCCACATCATATTTAGATAATTTTAAAGGTGTCCCGGTGAATCCGTCAGGCAAATCTGGAACTGGATCTATAGTTGATATTCCAGCAACGGCGCAAGCAGCCTTAGAAAATGCAATAAACACTGGAGGAGTAAATCAATATGCTTTATGTAATAATTTTGTACAGCAAGTGGTCAATCAGAGCATAGCAAATCCTAATGTAGCTATTGCAATAAATTATATCTACAATAATATAGGCTATAGCAAGAACTTTATTACAGAAAATCAGAGCCCTGAGCCTGCGACGCCGCCAACGCCGTCAGCGCCAACGCCAAAGCTAGAGAAATATCCAGATTTTTGTGGCTCACTTATACTTGATGTTACCAATATGGTCGGGTCGTGTAATAAGCCTGGTGCGACGGCTTGCTCTCCTTTTATTTCGCCGCAAAACGTTGATTTTTATGGAATTTGTGCTATATATAATTCAAAAGATTCGTTCCCGCCAAAGGTTGAGCCGCAATTTGCGGGTGCTCAAGCTGCATGTAAAACATTGACTAGTACAAGTAATCTTGATTTAGCTTTTAATTCTGAAGTAACAAATATTTCCATTGACTGGAATAACCTTATTTCTGAAACATGGAATTATCCTGGTAATATTAAGAAAAGTAATGCAGGTGTTCAAAGTTTAATAAATGACTCTAATTTTTTCCAAGGAACAACAAGTACTGAGATGTGCAAAAATGCAACAACTGGTTCTTTTTCTTGGACAAGTTTTATATGTTATTTGGCAGAAGTTCAAAATGATGTTGCAAATGCACTAGCAAATGATCCTGCTATTTTAGGTAAAGAAGTCGAGAAGGCTAAACAGAGTTTAAATTTAGGTTGGATTTTTGCTGCGACTACTTACTTTGGTTTTTCTTCTATAACAGATACGCCTGATATTTTTGCGCAAATAGGTAATAATCTTAGTGTCACTTATAAGCTTCCATCTAATATTCCTAATTATTCATTATCTAATGCCTTATCAAGTAATAGTGGTTGCCCTAGTAAAATAAATAATACTGACTTAACAAATGCAAGCAGTAAGTTTTCAACAGGATTTAATCAAGCTATAAATAGTCTGTTGGGAGTTGCGTATGGTAATTTTTTTGCAGATAGCTCAACAGGCACTGGTGGTACAGCATTTAAAAATGCTGTTATTGGAGATGGGTTTACTTTTGCTGATTTAGGTTTGGGTAGTAATTATAAAGCTTTTCAGGCTAAAGCTCTTTGTTTGTCTTGTTTTCCTCCTGCAGCTTTTCAATCTTTATTAAATACATCTTCTTGTAATGGAATAGCAAAGACTGACTGCTATAATAAGAATGGTCAATGGGCGGTAAATGGCACAGTATTAGGGGCTATAAGTCAGTTAGGAAATGTAAGTATTACGTTCAATAGTCTGTTATCTTATTTAAATGCAGCTGTTTCGACAGATTTAAATAATCCGTCAACAACTTTTAATGAATATTCTGCTAGCGGGGCTGATAGCGGAGGAGGGATCCCAAGTGGAAATAATAGTGGCCCTGGTAAGAATTCAATGAGTCAGCTTCAACAAAATTATTCTTGTTTTATTAAGAATAAATATCAAGACTATGAAAATGTGATTACTAAATATGATATAGGGCAGCCAACTAATCCTCCTGCAAGTAGTCCAGCTTTGCAGGAAATATCAGGTATTTTTACATCTTCAGGTCTTGCAACAATTATGAAAAATGCAAGTGTCAAAATAGGAACTATAAATCTAGGTCTTGATATATCAATGGGGGTTATAGGTGGTATTGCTTCAGAATTTGCAAAAGATATTGTTTCTGGACCAGGAAATAACATTATGCAGCAAATTAATGAGGTTTCTGAGTTTCCACTTATAAAACTATCGCAAAGAGGTAATAATATTGCTCAAAGTATAGAGTTTATTGTGGAGGAATTAATTCCTTTTTATGCTATATTTCAAAGTGTGGCTAGTATTGCTAATTTATTTAGCAGCAATCCATCTAGCGGAAATTTATGGCAAGATCTTACAAGTCTAGTTGGAGGAATTGTAGAAGGAGCAGTATATTTCGCTGCAAATAACTCTGGGTATCTGAATATTATTTTGGAAGCACAGCTATGGATTCTACTAGTAGTAGTTGCTGTTGTTTCGCCATTGTATATGTTAGCTTTAAGTATGTTTTATTTGCCAATGATTCCTTTGATTATCTTTTTATATGCAGTTTTTGCATGGTTTATGACTGTTATCGAAGCCGTAATTGCAGCACCTATATTAGCAATTGGTATTATGCATCCAAGTGGAGATGAAGTTTTTGGTAAGTCAGAGAATGGATTATTGATGTTAGTTAATGCTATGTTAAGGCCTATGCTAATAATAATAGGATTTGTTTCTGCATTCGTATTGTTTCGAATAGCATTAGTTATTTATAATTTATTTTTTGGTGCAATGCTTGAGTTTTTAACTATAACTTCAATTGGTGTCTATATAACTTTTATTGGTACTTATATTGGTGGAATGATACCGTTAGTAACAAGGGTTTATTCTTTAACTAATCAAATACCAGAGAATGTTATGACTTGGATTGGTGGGACACATGCAGGAGCTCGTGGCGATGCTCAAGAAGCTCTTCAAGGTATGCGTTCAGGTGCTCAAGCAGCTCCTGGCGAGGTTTCAAGCTCAGCTAAAGGTGCCGCTGGTGCTGTAGTAATGGGTAAACAGTTAAAAGATGTAGTGAAGAAATAAGAAGAATTAATAATTAAATCACATACGATTTGGAAAATAAAATGGATTTTTATTTTAACAGAAAGAGCTTTGAGAAAAAAATAAAATTATTAACTTATTTGTTAAATACTACAAATTATTTGTTGTTAATAACAGGAATTAAAAATAGCGGTAAAACTCAGTTTGTTGAAACATGGTTGTCTAATAAACTTAATCTTAATTATAATGATTTAAATAATCTTTGTATTTCAAAAATTTCTTTAGAACATGAAACTGATATAGATCTTGATTATATTAAAGAGCATTGTATTACTAATTGGCAATTGAATATAGATCAAAATTTTATAATCAATTTTAAAGATGTAATAGATAATATTCCTAAAGAAAGTATGTATCAATATGTATTATTAATAGATAATGCCGAAAGATTACCAGAAAATATATTACAAAAATTAATTGAGCTAAATTCAAATGATAACTCTTTATTATTTAGATTAGTCTTAGTAGGTGAGAGTAGTATTCTTAATACTACGATGGAGTTATTAAAAGGGAAAAACCATAAATATTATAATTCATTAATAAAACCATTATCCTTTAGAGAAACAAGATTGTTTTTAATAGAGCTTTATAGAAAGCATAACAAAACAGTTCCTTTTAATTTTAATGAAGTAAAAAAAATATATCAAAATTCTCTAGGATTGATTCCTAATATTATTAAAGAAATTAAAAAATCTCATGTGATAACAAAAAAGTATAAAAAGGAAAAATTTGGATTTAATTTTTTTGGAAATAACTTTAAGAATCTTTTTGCCAATATGTCATTAGGAGTTATTTTAGAGTATAAATATGCACTTAAAAATATATCTATTGCTTTTTTAGGATTAATTATTTTAGGATTATTTATTTTTCAAGAGGAAATAAATAATAATTTATTAGATAATGGCGCAAATCTTAATACTAGTATTACTAGTGATGCATCAGCTGTATCTATTCAAGTAAGTAATTCAGAAGTAATGAAGGCTAATGAAATTCAAGAAGAGATACAAAAAAATAAAATTAACACAAAAGCTGAGAATTTATCTGATAATACTGATAGCAATATGAATAAAGTTATATCTAAATCAAATGTAAATATAACTAAAAATATAAAAAATACTGAAGATTCTATAGATGTATTAAAATTAGATAATGATAATTATACTATACAACTAGGTGCTTATTTAAAAAAACAAGATGCAACAGATTTTATTAATAAAAATATTAATAATCATAGCTTAAGAAAAAAATTTAAAATAGTAGCAGCGCAAAGAAATAATGATGTTTATTATTTAGTATTATATGGTGATTATGAGACAAGACAATCGGCTAATAATTATGTGAAGATTTTAAAAAATTCATTAAAAAGCAACGGGCCATGGATTAGACAGATTGCATCTGTTAAGGATGATATTTCTTCTTTAAAATTATCTTAATAATAAAGCCATTTCTTTCTCGGTTTTGATTTGATAATTTTACAATTTATGTTATTTTGGTATTAGCAAATAATGTTAAATAAATAATATATAAAATAAGAATATTCAGTAAATTTATGGGTGTACAATCAGTTTTTGCTATAGAAATAAGTTTATTAATATTGATGCAGCTTTTATTAAGTATCAATGTTGTAAGACTTAGACGCAAATATAAAATTTCTCTTAAAGATAGTGGCAATATATATTTGATTCGAGCAATAAGAGCTCAGGCAAATTTTATTGAATATGTTCCAATTATCTTGGTTGCTCACTTGTCACTAGTTCTTTTTGATATTAATTTTATATTATTTTCAATTTTGGCTTCGTTAATGATAGTAGGAAGAGTACTGCATATCTTTAGTATTATATATATCGAATCTAAAGAGCCACCTATATTTATATTTCGTGCAATAGCTATGGTTTGTACATTTGCAAGTATGCTTTTGTCTAGTATTGCTCTTTTAATTATCTCTTGGATGAATTTTTAATATTTATTGAATATAAATTTTTTTCAATAAGTCTTTCAACCAATTAATTAGTTGAAAAACTTATTTATTAAAATTATTCCCAGTTCAATATTACCTTACTAGACTTACCTGATAACATAGTATCAAATGCTTCTTGAAAATCATCAATATGAAATTCATGAGTAATTATAGGGGATATGTCTAATCCACTTTGGAGCATACTGGTCATTTTATACCATGTTTCAAACATTTTTCGTCCATAAATGCCTTTGATATTTAGACCTTTGAATATCACATGATTCCAATCTATCATTACATCTTTAGGAGGAATTCCTAAAAGTGCAACATTTCCTCCATAATTCATATTAGCTATTAAGTCTTGAAAAGCACTGGCTTGACCAGACATTTCTAAGCCAACATCAAAACCTTCTTTCATGCCAAGATCAGTCATAGCTTGGCTGATCGACTCTTTGGTTACATTTATAGTTTTATTTGCGCCCATTTTTTTAGCAAGCTCTAATTTACTATCTTCTACATCAGTAATGACAACATGACGAGCTCCAACATGCCTTGCAATCGCTGCTGCCATAATGCCTATAGGGCCTGCACCTGTAATGAGAACATCTTCACCGACCAAATTATATTCTAAAGCTGTGTGAGCTGCATTTCCTAAAGGATCTAATATAGCACCATAAGTATCGCTAATTGAATCAGAAAGAGGATAGATGTTTTCCTGAGGCATTACTAAATATTCAGCAAAAGCACCTGCAGTATTAACTCCTATTCCTTTAGTATTGCGACATAAATGGCGTCTCCCAGCACGACAGTTTCTGCAATGACCGCAAACTAAATGTCCCTCACCAGATACTCTTTGGCCTATACTAACACTTTTTACCGAGCTTCCAGCATCAACTATTTCGCCGGCAAATTCATGCCCTGTAATTAATGGTAGCTGTAAGGTATTTTGCGCCCAGTTATCCCAATTATAAATATGGATATCTGTACCACAAATAGCTGTTTTTTTAATTTTAATTAATACGTCATTTTCACCCATAAAAGGCATAGGCTCATCACGTAGCCATATACCAGGTTCTGCTTTTAATTTTACTAATGCTTTCATAAAATAATTTAATCTTAATGTAGAGTTTTTAGTTTATAATTTTTAATTTTTTACCAACTTTCTCAAATGCTGCAATAGCTTTATCTAAGTGTTCTATTTCTAAAGCTGCTGACATTTGTGTTCTAATTCTAGCTTTCCCTTTTGGCACAACTGGGAAAGAAAATCCTATGACATAAACGCCTTCTTTAAGTAACTCATCGGCCATAGTTGAGGCGAGTTTAGCATCACCTAACATAACAGGAATAATAGGGTGCTCGCCAGGAATTAAATCAAATCCTAGTTGTGTCATTTTTGTTCTAAAATATTCAGAGTTTCTAATTAGTTTATTGCGCAGTTCATCACCATTTTCTAGCATTTCAAATACTTTTATTGAGGTTGCAGCTATTACTGGGGCTATTGTATTTGAAAATAAATAAGGTCTTGAGCGCTGCCTTAACCATGCAATTAAGTGTTTGTTTCCAGCAGTAAAACCACCTGATGCACCGCCTAAAGCTTTGCCCAAAGTGCTTGTTATAATATCAACTCTGTCTAATACATCACAAAATTCTACAGAGCCTCGTCCTTTTTTACCTAAAAATCCTGTAGCATGAGAATCATCTACCATGACTAAAGCATCATATTTATCAGCTAAGTCGCATACTGCTTTTAGATTAGCTATAATACCATCCATAGAAAAAACCCCGTCTGTAGCTATAAGCCTATAACGACAATTTTTAGCAGCTATTAAAGCTTTTTCTAACTCTTCCATATTATTATTAGTATATACAAAACGTTGTGCTTTACATAATCTTACGCCATCGATGATACTTGCGTGATTTAAAGCGTCTGAAATAATAGCATCTTCTTTATTTAAAATACATTCGAACAAGCCGCCATTTGCATCAAAACATGATGAATATAAAATAACATCTTCTTTGTTTAAAAAATTAGCTATTTTAGCTTCTAATTTTTTATGGATATCTTGAGTACCGCAAATAAATCGGACTGAAGCTAAACCGTAGCCTTGATTATCTAAGGCTTTTTTTGCTGTATTGATTAATTCAGAATTGTTTGCAAGACCTAGATAATTATTTGAGCATAGATTGATTACCTCTTTGCCATCATCTAATTTAATTAATGAGTGCTGTGGAGATGTAATTTTTCTTTCACCTTTAAATAATCCATCAGCTTTTAATTGTTCTAAATCTTTAGCAATATTATTATAAAAAGACTTGTCCATAGCTTTTCCTTATATTTTAAACCTATTTCAGTTATTATATTGGATACTATATTAGATACAAGACAAGATAGAAAAAATTTATTATGCAACATATTATTCAAAGCCTAAATAAAGAACAACAACAAATAGTTACATCTAAAGCTCGAAATATTTTAGTTTTAGCAGGAGCCGGTAGTGGTAAAACTAAAGTATTAGTATCTAGAATAGTTTATTTGTTAAATCAAGGTTTAACTTACCCGCAAAATATTTTAGCAGTAACTTTTACTAATAAAGCAGCAAAAGAAATGAAAGATAGGATAGCTGTTACTAACTCTTATTTGGGTAATATAAATCATATGTTTTTAGGAACATTTCATAGTATTTGTCATAGGTTATTAAAAAAACATGTCCATGATGCAAATTTAGACAGTAATTTTCAGATCATAGATATGGATGATCAATTGAAAATTATTAAAGATCTAATTAAATCAAGCGGAGCAGATGTTAAAGAATTTGCAAAACCAGCACAGTATTTTATAAATTCACAAAAAGAAGAAGGTCTAAGAGCTAATGTTGTTTCAGGTGCGTTAAATTTTCATGGCAGAAATACAGATTTTTTAATAGCAATATATCAAAAATATGAAAAAATTTGCTTAAAAAATAGCTTTGTTGATTTTTCTGAATTATTACTACGAGTAATTGAATTATTTAAAAGTAATAAAATTATTCTAGAGCATTATAAAAATAGATTTAAATATATATTAGTAGATGAGTTTCAAGATACTAATGATTTACAATATGAATTTTTAGAATTATTAAAAAGTGATGACAATTCTTATATGATGGTTGGAGATGATGATCAAGCTATTTATGGCTGGCGTGGTGCAAATGTTGAAAATATGAAAAAGTTTTTAACTAATTTTGCAAACACAGAAGTAATTAAGCTTGAGCAAAATTATAGATCTACCAAAAATATTTTAAATGCTGCTAATGCTGTTATATCTGAAAATACAGATAGATTAGGTAAGAATCTATGGACAGATGGACTTAATGGTGAAACAGTGCAAGTAATATCTACTTATAATGATATAGCTGAAAGTCAGTTTGTCATATCTGAAATCATTGAACAAGTATCTGCTCATCAAATTAAATTATCAGATATAGCGATATTATATCGATCTAATGCTCAATCCCGAGTTTTTGAAGAAAATTTATTACGCAATAACATTCCGTATAAAATATACGGAGGTCCTAAATTTTTTGATAGAAGTGAAGTCAAAGATATATTGGCTTATTTAAGATTAATTTTAAATAATAAAGATGATGTTGCCTTATTAAGAATTATTAATTTACCAACAAGAGGGATAGGTGCTAAAACTATTAGTCAATTAAGACTTGAGGCACAAGATAATAATATTTCAATGTTTGAAAATTTAAAAAATATAAATAATAATCAATATTTATCAAGCAGAGCCAAATTAGCAGTACAAAAATTTGTAGATTTAATTTTAGATATAGAAGATAAAATTAAAAACTTATCTTTAGATCAAAAAGTATTAAAGACTTTAGAGCTATCAGGGTTATATAATTATTATAGTTTGGATAAATCTCCCAAGGGCAAAACTAGATTAGAAAATCTAAATGAGCTTGTTAATGCATGTAAGCAATTTAGTAATAATGATTTTTATTTTAATGAAGATTTTGATTTAGAAATAGATAAAAATAATATTAAGTCAGAATCTAATGATGAGTCTGGTGGCAATGATGAGCTGCAAGAATTTTTAAGCTATGTTACGTTAGATAGTAATAGTGAAGCTATTGATGGTAAAAACAATGATAATAATTTTAGCAATAATGGCTGTATTAATTTGATGACTTTGCATAGTGCAAAAGGATTAGAATTTAAAATAGTGTTTCTAGTTGGTATGGAAGATGGTTTATTACCACATGAAATGTCAATTAAAGAGCCAGGCCGCATAGATGAAGAAAGAAGATTGTGTTATGTAGGTTTTACAAGGGCTAAAGAAAAGTTATATTTAAGCTATGCTCTAAATAGATTTCTTAATGGAAATTATATTCATAGTATTCCTTCAAGATATATAGATGATATTCCTGCTGATATTATAAGCTTTAGTAAATATAGTGAATATATAAATTAATTTTTAATTATTATTTGTTTAAGTTTATATAATAAATTTAAAGCATCTTTAGGAGTGAGTTCATCTGGATTATTTTTAGAAATTATATTATCTAATATTTTATATTTTTCTATGATATCTTGATTTTTGATATAATCTTTTGAGTTATTAGTTGTGCCTAATACCTGATTGTTTTTAATATTATTATTACAAGAATTAGTTTCTGTGTTTTCTAATTCTTGTAATTTTGTTTTTGCTGTATTTATAGTACTTTGTGGGACACCTGCAAGTTTTGCAACTTGAAGACCATAGCTTTTACTAGCGGCACCAGGTTTTACTTTATGTAAAAAAGTTAAACTACTATTTTGTTCTATTGCTTCTAGGTGTAAATTAATAATGTTGGTGTTATCTTTATCAAGCTGAGTTAGCTCAAAAAAATGAGTTGCAAATAAAGTATAACTTTTGATGTTTTCAGCAAGTGTTTTTGCTGTTGCATATGCAAGTGCTAAGCCATCATAAGTGCTTGTGCCACGTCCGATTTCATCTAGCAAAACTAAAGAATTTTTTGTTGCATGATTTAAAATATTTGCAGTTTCAGTCATTTCAACCATAAAGGTTGATTTGCCCTCAGCTAAATCATCGCTTGCGCCTATTCTAGTAAAGATTCTATCGATTAAGCCTATTTTACAGATTTCTGCAGGAACGAAACTTCCTATATGAGCTAATAATACTATAAGGGCTGTTTGACGCATGTAGGTAGATTTTCCGCCCATATTAGGGCCTGTTAAAATAATTAGTTTTTTATTTTGGTCTAAATATAAGTCATTGGGAATAAAATCTGCAGATTGATTCTCTTCTACTATCAAATGTCGGCCATTATTGTATTTAAAAAGATTATCATTATTTAAAGTAGGTCTTGATAAATTTAAACTAATTGCTCTTTCTGCAAGATTAGATAATACATCTAATAAAGCTAAACTTTGCGCTGTTTGCTGTAGTAATTTTAGTTTTTGATTTAAAGTAACTAATATATTATTGTATAATTCTTTTTCTAATTCTAAGGCTTTATCTTTGCTTGATAAAACTTTTTCTTCCAAAGATTTTAACTCAGGTGTAATATATCTTTCTGCATTTTTTAAAGTTTGACGTCTTGTATAATCTTCAGGTACTTTTAAAGCAAAACTTTGTGCTTTAGATATTTCTATGTAAAACCCATGAACTTTATTGTATTTAACTCTTAAGTTTTGAGAGTTACAACGTTGTTTTTCTTTTATTTCTATTTGGTTTAAATGTTCATCTAATGAAAGATTAATATTTCTTAGGTTATCTAATTCCTGATTGTAATTATTTTTAATAACATTGCCATTTTTAATTAAATTAGAAGGGGTATCTTTTATAGCTAGTTCTAACAGCTTTTTTAAATCATCAAGGTCATGAAGATAATTATAGATTTGTAGAATTAAATTATGATTTAATTCAGATGGTTTATAATTTAAAGAATTAAGTGTTTTTTTTATATCCGGAATAACAGATAAAGAAAGTTTTAATTTAACTAAATCATGTGGTCTTGCTGTTAACATTGCAACTCGTGCAACAATTCTTTCCATATCATTGATTGATTTAAGTAATATTTGAAATTTTTCAAAATGAAAGTCATTTTGTAATATTTCTATAGAATTAAATCTTTTATTTAATATTTCATGGCTCCTAATAGGGTTCATGAGCCATCTTTGTAGTAATCTTGATCCCATTGGGGTTACTGTATTGTCTATGATATTTAATAAAGTATTATTTTTAGAGCCAGACAAGCTTGTTATAATTTCTAAATTTTTTCTACTTGATGGATCTATTTGAATAATATTGTCATGATTTATTATTTTAGGAATAGAGATGTGAGGCAAAGATATTTTTTGAGTATTTTGACAATAATTTAATAAAGCTCCAGTTGATATAAGACAAGATTCCAAAGTTTTTATATCTAAAGAATCAATGTTTTTTAAATTATATTGTTTTAATATAAGATTTTCTGCAAAAATTTTATTGAATTCAAAATCTGGTTTCGGTGTTATTGCGATATTTTTAAAAAAATTATTATGATTATTAAAAAAATCTAAATATTCATGACAAGATTCAGATATTAAAATCTCAGACGGATTAATTCTAGATATTTCATTTTTAATAGTTTCTATAATATTATTTTTATTATTAATATCTTCTAGTTTTAATTCAAAAGAGTTTAATCTGCCAGAGCTTATTTCAATATATGATATAGCTAAATTAGAATTTTTAGATTTTTTGTGAATATATATAGATAATAAAATGTTTTCTGATTTTAAGCTTAATAAACTTTCATCACAAATTGTTCCTTTAGTAATAATTTTAACAACTTTTCTGTCAACAGGTCCTTTGCCATTCGGCTCGCTTGTTTGTTCGCATATTGCAATTGGTTTTCCAAATTTTACTAACCTAGCTAAATATGATTCTATTGCATGATAAGGAACGCCAGCCATTGGAATTGAATTTCCTCCTGATTTTCCTCGTGCTGTTAGAGTGATATCTAATAATGTAGAAACTTCTTTTGCATCTTGATAAAACAATTCATAAAAATCACCCATGCGATATAATAAATAATGATTTGGATATTCAGCTTTTATATTTAAATATTGCTGCATCATAGGAGTATGATTATTTGTTGTATTTATTTCTGGATTTATTATTGATTTTTTTGATGCGAAGTTATTTGCATGTGTCATAATTATTAAGTTGATTAAAATTTTCTTGAGTTCATTTGAGTTAAATTTTATATTAATGTTAGTTTTATATAAAGTTTTTATTTTTATATTATATTAGGATAAAAGATATGTTAATTTCTGGATCGATAGATCAATTAGCTAAAAAACTAGGTGAAATTCTATTAAATCATAAATTAAAAATTACTACAGCTGAGTCGTGTACTGGTGGCTGGTTATCTCAGGCTATTACATCAATGCCAGGGAGTTCTAATTGGATTGAACGAGCTTATATAACTTATTCTAATAAAGCTAAGCATGATATGCTTGATGTTGATTTAAAAGTTCTAGAAGCAAAAGGGGCGGTTAGCCAAGAAGTTGTAAAAGAAATGGCTTTTAATGCTCTTGAAAAATCTAAAGCTAATATCAGTGTGGCAATTAGTGGTATTGCTGGACCTGATGGAGGCAATGAGTTAAAGCCTGTTGGCACTGTATGGTTGGGAATTGCTGTCAAGACTCATGATTTAAAAGATATAAATTTTGCAAGTAAATTATTGCATTTACAAGGAGATAGAACGTTAATAAGGCAGCAAGCAGTACAACATGCTTTATCTGCTGTTATAGAAATGTTTGAAAACTAATATTACAACATACTAGCTAGTATTTAGAATATAGATTAATATTGTTAAAATAAGTAATAAATATAGGGGATATACCTTGGATACAAATAAGTCAAAAGCTTTAAATGCAGCATTGGGTCAAATTGAAAAGCAATTTGGTAAAGGCGCAATTATGCGTATGGGAGACAAAGGTTATATACAAACTATAGATGTTGTATCAACTGGCTCAATAGGATTAGATGTAGCCTTAGGAATTGGTGGGTTACCAAAAGGTAGAGTAGTTGAAATTTATGGACCAGAATCATCAGGTAAGACAACTTTAACTTTACACGCTATTGCTGAGTGTCAAAAAACAGGTGGTGTTGCTGCATTTATTGATGCAGAGCATGCATTAGATCCAATATATGCAAAAAAATTAGGGGTTAATATTGATGAATTAATTATTTCTCAGCCAGATACAGGAGAGCAGGCTTTAGAGATAGTAGATATGTTAGTGCGATCAGGTACTGTTGACTTAGTTGTAGTTGATTCTGTTGCTGCTTTAACACCAAGAGCTGAAATTGAAGGTGATATGGGAGATTCTCATATGGGTCTTCAAGCAAGATTAATGTCACAAGCTTTAAGAAAGCTTACATCTAATATTAAAAAAGCTAATACTTTGGTTATATTTATTAACCAAATTAGAATGAAAATAGGTGTTATGTTTGGTAGTCCTGAGACAACAACTGGCGGTAATGCCTTAAAATTTTATGCATCTGTTAGATTAGATATTAGAAGAACAGGGGCTATAAAAAAAGGCGATGAAATTTTAGGTAATGAAACTAAAGTTAAAGTTGTTAAAAATAAAATGGCGCCTCCATTTAAAATTACAGAATTTGATATTTTGTATGGCGAAGGTATATCAAGACTTGGTGAAGTTATTGATTTAGGTGTTAAATTTGACATAATTGCTAAAGCAGGTGCTTGGTATAGTTACAATGAAGACAGAATTGGTCAAGGTAAAGAAAATGTCAGAAATTATTTAAAAGAAAACTCTGCTATGGCAGCTGAAATTGAAGCTAGAATTAGAGAGCATATGCTGCCTAAGGTTGAGCTTGCTGTTAAAGAAAAACTTGAAGAATCTGAGTCAACTGGGGCTTAATAATATATTTTTCATGTAAAGCTAGAAAGCGAGAGTAGTTTGTAAGAGTTATTTTAATAGTTCTATTTAGAATTTGCGGTTAATTTTTACTATACCTTCGCTTTCTTTTTTATTAAAACAAGATCATTTGTTTTGCAAGTAACATTATTTAAATTAAAAATATTAGTTAAATGCAATGTCGCAATACACAGAAATCAAAAACAAAGCTATATATTTTTTATCAAGACGTGAGTATAGCAAGCTTGAGTTAATCACTAGACTTAATAGATACCCTAATTTTCAAGAAGATTTAATTATTCAAGTAATTGATGAATTAATAGAAAAAGATTACTTAAGTGATTTAAGATTTTCTGAACAATATGTTAATATGCTTCTTAATAAAGGACTTGGGTTTAAAAAAATAAAATATGAGCTTAAGTTAAAAGGCATATCGGATGCTAGAATTATAGAACTATTAAATATTTCGGATATAAATTGGCACACTAATGCTTTAAATTTAGCCCATAAAAAATATGGAAAAAAGAATATACGAGATGTAAAAATCTTGGCAAAAATTCAAAGACATTTATATTCAAAAGGATTTGATATAGACATTATTTATTATGTAATAAATTATTATAAAAATTATCAAGATTATGAAACTACATGAAATTAGACAGAAATTTTTAGATTATTTTACTAATTTAAATCATACAGTTGTTCCATCTAGCCCATTGATACCTGCAAATGATCCTACTTTATTATTTACCAATGCAGGAATGGTGCAATTTAAAGAAGTTTTTTTAGGATTAGATAAAAGAGAATATAACAAAGCTGTATCTGTACAAAAATGTCTTAGAGCTGGCGGCAAACATAATGATCTAGATAATGTTGGCTATACAGCAAGACATCATACTTTTTTTGAAATGCTAGGAAACTTTAGTTTTGGAGATTATTTTAAAGAAGAAGCTATAGATTTTGCTTGGAAATTTCTGACTGAAGAATTAAAAATTCCTAAAGAAAAACTTTGGGTAACTGTGCATCACTCTGATCAAGAATCTGAAGATATATGGATTAATCAGATTAATTTTCCTAAAGAGCGTATTGCAAAATGTGATGAAGATAACTTTTGGTCTATGGGAGATACTGGTCCTTGTGGGACTAGTACTGAAATATTTTATGATCATGGTGATAAATATCAAGGTAATCCTCCAGGGCATGGAGATGAAGGCGATAGGTTTGTTGAAATCTGGAATCTGGTTTTCATGCAATATGATAGAGATATAGATGGTAATATGAACAAGTTACCAATGACCTGTATTGATACAGGTATGGGTCTTGAGAGAATTACTGCTGTCATGCAAGGTGTGAATAATAATTATGAAATAGATTTTTTTAAAGCTTTAATTTCTAAAATTAGTTCAATTATTTCTGAAGTTAATAAAAATTTAGATTTAAATAGTCCTTCTTTAAAAGTAATAGCTGATCATATTAGATCTAGTGCTTTTTTAATAGCTGACGGTGTTATTCCTAGTAATGAAGGGCGTGGTTATGTGTTGCGACGAATTATTAGACGAGCTTTAAGACATGGCCATAAATTAGGCATGCGTAAGCCGTTTTTTTATAGATTAGTTGATACTTTGGCTTCTCTTATGGGTAATGTATATAAAGAATTGATAGATTCTTTTAAGATTATTGAAGAAGTTTTATTAAAAGAAGAAGAACAATTTTTAAAAACGCTAGATCAAGGTATGGTTGTTCTTGATAAATATATTCAGGAAATTAAACAAAATAATGTAAATGTTTTAGCAGGTCACATGACTTTTAAGCTTTATGATACTTATGGCTTCCCTGTAGATTTAACTTTTGATATTGCAAGAGAGCAAGATTTGCTAATTGATGAGTCTGGTTTTCAAAAAGAAATGGAGCAACAAAAAGAGTTAGCAAGAAGCTCAAGTCAATTTAATAAAGTTTATGAAAAAGGTTTAGACTTAGGCAAGTTAAGTGATACTGCTACAAAATTTATTGGTTATGATAATAGCTATAAAAAATTATCTCATAAAGTTAATATTTTAGGGCTATATAAATTAACTGATAAAGATAATATTGAGCAAGTATCTACACTAGAATTAGAACAAAGTGGGCTTTTAATTACAGATAAGACACCATTTTATGCTGAATCTGGCGGTCAAGTAGGTGATAAAGGTTACTTTATTAAAGATCAAGATAACAAAATAAAAGTATTAGATGTTTTTAAAGTAAAAAAAGTTTTTGTTCATAAAGTGTTAATTAAAACAGGTAATATTAATGTAGATGATGTTGTTTTAGCTGAAGTTGATATTGATTTAAGAGCTGCAACTGCAAGAAATCATTCAGCAACTCATTTATTACATGCAGCATTAAGAGATATTTTAGGAAATTTTGTTAAACAAAGAGGTTCATATGTTGGACCTGATTATTTGCGATTTGATTTTTCTTATCATAAATCTATATCTGCTATTGATTTACAAAAAATAACTAATAAAGTAAATAAGCTAATTTTAGATAATACTCAAGTTTCTACAGATATAATGTCAATGGAACAAGCTCAGGATAAAGGAGCGATGGCATTATTTGGAGAAAAATATGATAAAGATGTAAGAGTTTTAACTATGGCTGATACTTATTCAAAAGAGCTATGTGGTGGGACTCATGTGTCAGCAACCGGTGACATTGGTGCTTTTTTCATTATAAGTGAATCAAGTGTTGCAACTGGAGTCAGAAGAATAGAGGCAATAACTGGCATTAAAGCGATTCAAGAATTTTTAGATAAGCAACAAAAACTTAATGAGATAAGTGGTTTATTAAGTTGCGATATTAATAATATAAGTAAAAAAATAGAAGGCTTACAAGATAAGCAAAAGCTATTAGAAAAAGAGTTAAAATCTTTAAAGTCTAAACTAGCAAATCAGTCTAGTGATGATTTATTAAATCAAGTTACAAAAGTAGGTGATATTAACGTCTTAACTGCTATTATTAAAGATACTGAGGGCAGTAATTTACGTAATTTGATAGATAACTTAAAGACTAAGTTTGATAAAGCAGTAATTGTTTTAGCTGTTGTAGAGAATAATAAAATATCATTGGTTGCTGGAGTTACGAAGAATTGTACTAAAGAATTACACGCAGGTAATTTGATTAAAATACTTGCTGAAAAAGTAGATGGACGGGGCGGCGGTCGCCCTGATTTTGCATCAGGCGGTGGGCAGAACATATTAGCATTAGACTCTGCATTACTTGGCGTTAAAGATTGGGTTGCAAACAGTATTGCTTAATTAAAAAAGATTAACGGAATAAAATAACATGGCTCTTATTGTCCAAAAATTTGGTGGTACCTCTGTTGCATCAGTTGAGTGTATAAAAACTGTAGCATCAAAAATTAGCAATACTGTTCAATCAGGTAATAAGGTTGTAGTTGTTGTTTCTGCTATGGCTGGTGAAACTGATAAATTATTAAGATTATCACGAGAAATCACAGATAACCCGCATCCGCGTGAATTAGATGTTTTATTAGCATCAGGCGAGCAAGTTTCTATTGCATTGCTAGCCTTGGAGTTAATAAAAAGAAATCATAAGGCTAAATCTTATGTAGGTAGCCAAATAGGAGTTTTGACTAATAAAGTCCATAACAAAGCAAGAATTATTGACATAGATGTTACTAAAATTAATAAAGATTTAGCTGATGACAATATAGTTATTGTTGCTGGCTTTCAAGGCGTTGATGTTGATGGTAATATTACAACATTAGGCAGAGGCGGATCTGATACTACAGCGGTTGCATTAGCCGTTGCTTTAAAAGCAGATGAATGCCAAGTTTTTACCGATGTTGATGGTGTGTATACAACTGATCCAAGTATAGTTAGTGATGCACGTAAATTAGATCGCATTAGTTTCTCTGAAATGTTAGAAATGGCAAGCCTCGGTGCTAAAATTTTGCAAACTAGAGCTGTTGAGCTTGCTGGTAAGCATAGGGTTCCGTTACGAGTTGTCTCAACTTTTGGTCAAGGTGATGGGACGTTGATATCTTATGATCAAAATAATGAGATTGAGAGTCAGGCTATAACAGGTATTGCAGTAAATATTAGTGAAGTTAAAGTTAAAATTACTTCAGCTGATGATACTTCTTTAATTGGATTAGATAAAAAAAATAATACTAATGTATTAACTGATTTGGTAGATGCCTTAACTAAAGAGCATATTGATTTTGATATGTTTTCTTATCGTAAAGTTGGGAATGATAATTTATTAGATATAGAATTCACTATTAATAGTTTTGATTCTGGCAGAGCACATGAAGTTATTTCGCAATATGCTGAAACTGTTTGTGCAAAAAAGGTATTATTTTTAGATGATTTTGCTAAAGTTTCAGTTGTAGGACTAGGAATTGGTTCTAATTCTGAGTTGTTAAATAAGATATTCTCTGTGTTAAAAAGCAATAAAATAGAGGCAGATATGCTTTTATCTGCTGAAACTAAAGTTTCCTTCCTCATAGACGAAAAGTATGTTAAGCAGGTTGTATGTGATTTGCATGATATTTTTCATTTGGCTAAAGATGATAGTTTTCGCTATATGTCTGATACAAATAGTACGGGATAATTTTCTTGTTCCAATAAAAAATATCTATAATAGTTCAAATACTAACTTGCAATTTGCTTGGAAAAGTGTAGTATACATACTTAATTTTTTGTACAGGTTTTTTATATTTGGAGCGGCAAGGAGAAATATCAATGCTAATTTTAACTAGAAGAGTTGGTGAAACTTTAATGATTGGTGATGAGGTAACTGTCACTGTTCTAGGAATTAAAGGGAATCAGGTGCGTATAGGTGTTAATGCACCAAAAGAAGTTTCGGTTCATAGAGAAGAAATTTATTTAAGAATTCAAAATGAAAAAGATGGTAACCCTGAGCAATCATCAGATTCTAATTTTGATGATGTTGATGGTAATAAAGAGTAATTAAACAATAAAAGTTTAATTATTAGTTTTACATTTTTCAAAAATGCTGTAAAATCAGTATGGATTGGAGAGATGGCCGAGTGGCTGAAGGCGCTCCCCTGCTAAGGGAGTATAGGTATTGCACCTATCGAGGGTTCGAATCCCTCTCTCTCCGCCAGATATTCAATCAAATAGTCCTATGTCTTTTGTCTAATTGTTTTTATCTGCAATTTACATTCTAAAAATTTAAATTTACACGAGCATTATATAATGATTGTTTTAAATAACTTATCCATGGGTCATGGTAATAAAATTTTATTTACAGAAGTTAATCTTAAATTAAACAAAAATTGCCGTTATGCTCTAGTTGGAGCTAATGGTACTGGCAAGTCAACATTGTTTAAATTAATTACAAAAACAGAGACTCCAACTGAAGGCGACGTAGGCGTACCAAAGCATTCAACTATAGGTTGGCTTAAGCAAGATCAATTTAAATATGAAGATACTAAAATCTTAGATATAGTTCTGCAAGGAAAAGTTACTCTTTGGGAAGCGATGCAAAAAAAAGAAGAGTTGTTATGCTCTGCTGAATTTACTGAAGAAATTGGTTACAAATTAGCTGAATTAGAAGAAGTTATTGCTCATAATGATGGTTATACCGCTGAATCTCAAGCGATTACTATTTTAAAAGGTTTAGGTATTGAAGAAAAATACCATAACGGACCATTGAATGCTTTATCTGGTGGATATAAGCTAAGAGTTTTATTAGCGCAAACTTTATTTGCTGATCCTGATATTTTATTACTTGATGAGCCAACAAATCACTTAGATATATTGTCAATAAATTGGCTAGAAAAATATTTGAAATCAGAGTTTCGTGGGTTATTATTGTTAATTTCTCATGACGTATCTTTTATCAATAAAATAGCAGATTATATTTTAGATATTGATTATGGTGATATTAGGCAGTATAGCGGTAATTACAATAAATTCTTAACTGAGAAAAAAGATATTGACGAGCAAATAAGAAGTCAAAAGCGTAATGTAGAAGAAAAAATTGCAGATATGCAGCAATTTGTGGATAAATTTAAAGCAAAAGCTAGTAAAGCAAAACAAGCTCAGTCTAAGTTAAAACAAATAGGCAAACTTGAAGTACCCGATATGCAAGTATCCTCACGTATTGCACCTAGATTTAATTTTGAGCTTAGCCGACCTTCAGGTAAACAAGTTTTAACAGCTAATAATTTAGCAAAGTCTTTTGGTGATAAACAGGTTTTTAATAAAGTTAGTTTATCAATCACGCGTGGTGAAAAAGTTGCCATAGTCGGTGTTAATGGTGTCGGTAAATCAACTTTAATTAAAACTCTTTTAGATAAAGTAAAGGCTGATAAAGGCGAATATGAGTGGGGTGTTGAGACACATATTAATTATTTTTCTCAAGATCACCATGAAGAATTAAAAGATAGCCAAACAGTATTAGCTTGGCTTTTAGCTAACGCTCCTAAAAAAACAATGCATGATGTTCGTAAAGTTTTAGGTTTAATGTTGTTTAGTAAAAGCACAGTAGATAAAAATATATTATCTATAAGTGGTGGTGAAGCAGCAAGATTATTACTTGCAAAATTGATGCTAAATCCTGGCAATATTTTAGTTCTTGATGAGCCAACAAATCATATGGATATAGAAAGTATTTTTAGTTTATCTAAATCGTTACAAGAATATAAAGGGACCTTGTTATTAGTGAGTCATAATCAGGATTTACTGGAGAATGTAGCAAATCGCATAATTTTTGTTAAAAAAGATAAAGTAGTCGATTTCCACGGTAAATATGGCGACTTTTTAGCTAAGTATGTAGACTTATAAGCATTATTGAAATTTAAATAATAATTGACATAATATTAATCCCTAATAGATAATATAAACAATATATTTCCATATTTTGGTCATATTATATAAATATTCTAAGGGATTAGATAATGCAGATTAAAGTTATATTTATTTTATTGCTGTTTCTGTCTACAGCAGGAGCCCCCAAATATTTGCAACCTCCTACGGTTAAATCATTACCTAAGTCATTATCTGAGCCATTACCTAAGTCATTATCTGAG
>TARA_R110002073_G_scaffold262715_3_pt1 | contig 130938 bp, 108 predicted proteins | sample TARA_R110002073 | Tara Oceans TARA_R110002073 (sample SAMEA4397174) | marine metagenome | biome: Polar Biome; feature: [DCM] deep chlorophyll maximum layer (ENVO:01000326); material: water (ENVO:00002006), including particulate matter (ENVO:01000060) such as... | depth 40 m
GACGCGGCGGTGTTTTGGGGTGGCGACGTGGGGTGTGGGCGACAAAGAGGCCTTTGTCGCCTACGGGTTGGGAGGGCGACGAAATTGCCTTCGTCGCCTACGGGGTAGCGGGAAAGATGGGGCGGTGGTGGGGACGACAGGCTGGAAGCCTATTCCACAGGAATCAGGTCCGAATTCTTGGCGAATCCGGCTACGCGTGGGTCTTGCTAACGCGGCGGGTTGGGAGGGGAGGTGGTGTGCCTTGCTGACGCGGCGGGTTATGACAAAAGCCGGCAGGAGGCTGGAGTGCTTGCTGACGCTGCGAGTTATGACAAAAGCCGGCAGGAGGCTGGACTACTTGCTGACGCGGCGGGTTATGAAAAGCTAGAAGCTAACCGCTAGTTGCTAGAAGCCAATCGCTTCAGCGATTCAACGTCTGCGGCGGTCATTTGTTGGGCTAGGTCGAGCGCGGTTGTTGCTGGGGTCCAGCCGAGTTGTTGTTTGGCGTGGGTGGGGTCGCCGACCAGGCGGGTGACTTCTGCCGGTCGCATGTACTTGGGATTTTGCTTGAGGTGGTCTTTGTAGTTGAGCCCAACGCTTTGAAACGCGGCGTTGAGGAACTCTTCGACGCTATGAGTCTTCCCCGTCGCCAGGACGTAATCGTCCGGGGTGTCTTGTTGCAGCATCAGGTGCATGGCGGCGGTGTATTCGGGTGCGCTGCCCCAGTCGCGGCGTCCATCCAGGGAGCCGAGCACGATTTCGTCACTCAAGCCGAGTGAGATTTCAGCGGCGGCTTTGGTGATCTTGCGGGTGACGAAGGATTCGCCTCGTCGTGGTGATTCGTGGTTGTAGCAAATCGCATTGCAGGCAAATAAGCCAAACGATTCGCGGTAGAGTTGGACCATCTGGGTCGCAAAGGTCTTTGCCACACCGTACGGAGTGACTGGTCGCATAGGTGTGCGTTCGTTCTGGGGGGATTCGTCGGGGCGGCCGAAGATTTCGCTGCTGCTGATGTGCAGAAACCGCGGTTGTTTCTCGAGGTCACGAAGGATCTCGAGCAATTTGAGCGTGCCCATTGCGGTGAACTGGCACGTCGATTCGGGGATGTCGAAACTGGCACCCACGTGGCTTTGACCGGCCAAGTGGTACAGCTCGTCGGGCTGGGTTTTGACAAGCACGCGGCGGATGGTGGTTGCATCATCCAGGTCCGCGTAATGGAGGAACAGGCTCTTGTTGTAGACGCCCTTGTCTCGAAACAACGGGTCGAGTCGAGATCGAACCGTGTTGCTGGTCCGCCTGACCAAACCGTGCACCGTGTAGCCTCGGTCGAGCAGCTGCTCGGTGAGGTACGAGCCGTCTTGGCCGGTGATGCCGGTGATGAGTGCGGTGGGCATGGGGAGGGGGAAAGGGGCTCAGGGCCACAGGGGCACAGGTCGTATTAGCGGAGTGGCGCGAGCCGCCCGGTGCGTGCTCGGAGGGGAGTGGGGTAGGCTTCTAGCCCGTCGATCGGTTGCTGGGGAACCGGAGCTAACGCTCGGCGGCTGAGAGGGGTGGGTTGTGGAAGAGGTGGGTTGTGGAAGAGGTGGGTTGTGGAAGAGGTGGGTTGTGGCGGAGGCCCTCAGCCTTTCCCTCTCGCATGTGAGGTCGTGTAGTTTTGCTTCACCCTCCCTTTGGGAGGGTCGGGCCGCTTCGGGCCGGGGAAGGTTACGCGCTGCATCCAATGCTGAGCCCTCCCCTCGCTTCGCTCGACCCTCCCAGGGGGAGGGTGATGAGAAAGGCTTTGCGAAATAACAACTTGAAAAACTGCACGACCTCTATCTGGGAGAGGGAGCGTGATGAATTGGGGTTTGCTTACGCTGTGGGGTGGCCGTTGGGAGTGGCAATGGCGTCTAATCTGTCGATCGGTTGGTGAGGAACCGGAGCTAACGCTCGGCGGCTGAGAGGGTTGGCGGGGTGTTGGGGGCGACGAAAGGGTCTTCGTCGCCTACATGTGATGCGGGGATGACAGGCTGGAAGCCTATCCCACTATGCCTTGAGGACTTTGGTTTGTTGTTCGGGTGGCAGTTTGGCGGTGGCGTTGCGGGTGTCGACGATGAATTTGGACCACTGGGCGAGTTCGTGAATGTCGAGGCAATCGTGCCAAGTCGAAATCAGGACTAGATCGTAGTTTTGGATCGTTGCTTGGTCCCAGGCGACGCTGGGTTTGCCGGCCCAGTGCGAGTGTTCTCGTGATGGGCGAATGACGGGGACATACGGATCGTGGTAGTCGACCTCAGCACCCTGTGAGGTCAGGCGATCCAGGAGTTCGTAGGAGGGGGATTCTCGGTCGTCGTCGACGTTGGGTTTGTAGGCCAGGCCAACCAGTAGCACCTTGCTGCCGTTGAGGGCTTTTTTGTTTTGGTTCAAGGCATCGGCACAGCGTCGCACAATGTGTGTCGGCATCGCTCGGTTGATCTCGCCGGCCAGTTCAATGAACCGAGTGTGAACGCCGAACTCGCGGGCTTTCCAAGTCAAGTAGAACGGGTCGATTGGGATGCAGTGACCACCGAGGCCGGGGCCAGGATAAAAGGCTTTGAAGCCGAAGGGTTTGGTGCTGGCGGCTTGAATGACTTCCCAGATGTCGATGCCCATTTGGTCGGCGACAAGTTTTAATTCGTTGACCAACCCGATGTTGACGCTGCGATAAATGTTTTCGAGCAGTTTGGTCAACTCGGCGACTTGTGTGCTGCTGACCGGGACGACTTGATCGAAAACGCTGCCGTAGAGGGCTTCGCCTGCCTTCAGGCACGCTGGCGTGTGACCGCCGACGACTTTGGGGATGTTTGTGGCGGCGAACTCGGGGTTGCCGGGATCTTCTCGTTCGGGCGAGTAGACGACATGCACGTCGGTGCCGACGGTCAGGCCGGCGGCTTCAATGCGAGTGACCAGTTCCTCGGCGGTGGTGCCAGGGTAAGTCGTGCTTTCGAGGCTGATCGTTTGCCTTGCACGCAGATGCGGCAGGATCGATTCGATCGTGCTCACAACATACGAAAGGTCGGGCTCAAAGTGCTCGTCTAGTGGCGTGGGGACACACAGGATGATCGCGTCGACTTCGCGGATTTGGCTGAAGTCTGTTGTGGCGGCGAGGTTGCCGGATTGGATCGCCGTGGCAATGGAGTCCGCAGCGATGTGTTTGATGTAGCTGGTGCCAGCGTTGATGGCGGAGGTCTTCTTGTCATCGATGTCGAATCCAACGGTCTTGAACCCGCCGCCAGCGTAGGCCAGTGCGAGGGGAAGACCGACATAGCCGAGTCCAACAACACCCACCGTGGCGCTACGATCTTGAATCCGTGAAGTGAAGTCTGTTGGCATGAAGGTAAGTTGTGGCGGCTTCGGTGAAGAGAAAGAGAGGTAGGCTTCTGGGCTGTGCGTGAAGGTCAAAGGGACTCAGGATGGTGTGCCGAGGCCTTCACTCCGAAGAGGTCGTGCGGTTCTGAAGTGCCGTGCTCGCAAGGTTGAAGTCACCCTCTTGAACGCAGAGGTTGTGCAGTTTTATTTCACCCTCCCTTTGGGAGGGTCGGCCCGCTTCGGGCCGGGGAGGGGTACGTGCTGGTTCCGATGCTCGACCCTCCCCTCGCTTCGCTCGACCCTCCCAGGGGGAGGGTGATAATAAACGCCTGGCAACACAGCACTTCAAAACTGCACGACCTGAACGCAGTTGGGGAGGGTCGGTATCCGAGCGTTCAGCGAGAATTCCGGGGAGCGTAGTGCGCGCCGTTTCCCAAGCTCGGCCCTCACCCTCGCGTACGCCTGAACGGCGTCGCTCGACCTCTCCCCAAACTTCGTTTCGGGAGAGGTGCACGATGTTGGATGGCCGAATCTGGCTACGGGGTGGACCTTGCTTACGCGGCGGGTTGTGGTGAGGGCGGCTGCCAGGGAACCGGAGCTAACGCTCTGCGGCTAATAGGTTCGGTGGGGTGTTGGGGGCGACGAAGAGGCCTTCGTCGCCAACAGGTGATATGGGGAATGATAGGCTGGAAGCCTATCCCACATTTGGTGCTATGAGAGTGACTTTTGTGCCAGTTCGGTCTTGGCGAGTTCGAGGTCGTGTTCGACCATGAGTTCTGCCAGTTGTTTGCAGCTGGTTTCTGGCTCCCAGCCGAGTTTGTTTTTGGCTTTCGAGTAGTCACCCAACAAAAGGTCGACTTCGGTGGGGCGGAAGTAGCGTGGGTCGATCTCGACGTATTTGTTCCAGTCCAGGTCCAAGGCTTCGAAGGTGTAGTCGAGGAATTGACGAATCGTTTGGGTTTCGCCGGTGGCTAGGACAAAATCATCGGGTTCGTCATGCTGGAGGATTCGCCACATGCCTTCGACATAGTCTTTGGCGTATCCCCAGTCTCGTTTGGCGTCGAGGTTGCCAAGATACAGCTTGTCTTGCAGTCCCAGTTTGATTCGTGTGGCGGCACGAGTGATCTTGCGAGTCACAAACGTTTCGCCTCGACGTGGTGATTCGTGGTTGAACAGGATGCCGTTGCTGGCGAACAAGTCATATGCGTGCCGATAGTTCACCGTTTGGTGGAAGGCGTAAACCTTGGCACAGGCATAGGGGCTTTGCGGTTGAAACGGTGTCGTTTCAGTCTGCGGTGTTTCGATCACGTCGCCGAACATTTCACTGCTGCTGGCTTGATAAACGCGAGTCGGTTTTTGCTTGTTGAGCTGGCGAGCGGCTTCGAGCACGTTTAGCGAGCCGAGGCCAACGGTTTGGACCGTGTAAACGGGCGAGTCGAATGAAACCCGCACGTGTGACTGGGCACCGAGGTTGTAGATTTCGTCCGGTTGGATGTCCAAGACGAGGTTGGTCATGTTTTGACCGTCGGTCAGGTCACCATAGTGCAAGTGCAGGTTGGACGACTCGTGCGGGTCTTTGTAGACGTGATCAATCCGGTCGGTATTGAAGGTGCTGCTTCGACGAACGATCCCGTGGACCTGATAGCCCTTTTCCAGCAGCAAGTCGGTGAGGTAAGAGCCGTCTTGGCCTGTTATGCCGGTGATGAGTGCGGTTTTGGTCATGGTAGGAAAAGAGTGGGAAAGGGACGCAGGGGCTCAGGGCCACAGGTTCAGGGTTTTCCGGATTCTGGCGAATGCGGGTACGGAGTGTGAGGGGATGCCTTGCTTACGCGGGCTGTTGATTGAATGAGCCGTACCGCGTTAGCGGCGGTTAATCAGACGCCATTCGGGGCTAACGCCCATCGGCTAAATCTACAGTGGGTTATGAAGGAAAGAAGCCTTGCTTACGCGGCGGGTTATGAAGGATGGACGCCTTGTTGGCCGGCTTGTCGATTGAGTTGCCTACGGCGTTTTCACGGTGTGGGATGGGCACTCTTGCCCGTCGGAGTTGTGGATGTCGGACAAGAGTGTCCAACCTACAGCAAAATGGACAAACATGACGCGGCGGGGTGTGATTGCGGGTGGCGGCGAGATCAAATTGGTGAGGACTAGATTGAGCGGACTTCGCCGGATTGGGCTCGTTGTCGATAGTCGGCGACGGTTTGGGTGAGGCCATCGTCCAGATTGATGGTCGGTTGCCAACCGGTGGACCGGATTCGGCTGATGTCAGTGCATTTGACGGTAGTCCCGTCTGGTTTGCTGGCGTCTTGAATAATTTGTCCTTTGAAGCCCGTTGCCTCTGCGATCTTTTTGGCGAGGTCGGCGATTGTGAGGTCGACTCCCGTTCCGACGTTGACCCAGTTCGGAGGGTTATCAAGCTTGAGCAGATGTTCCACGGCGGCGGCCAAATCATCAACGTGCAGGAATTCACGTCTTGGCTTTCCACTGCCCCAAACGGTGACTGAGTCGGTGTTCTCTTGTGCGGCGGCGTCGAAGCGGCGAATGAGGCCTGGAATCACGTGTGAGTTGTCGGGGTGGTAGTTGTCGCCTGGGCCATAAAGGTTTGTCGGCATCGCACTATGGAAGAGTGCGCCGTGCTGTTGTCGGTAGTACTTGCAGAGCTTCAGCCCCATGATTTTTGCCAGGGCGTATCCCTCGTTGGTTTCTTCAAGCGGGCTAGTCAGTAGAGCGTCTTCTTGGATCGGCTGAGGTGCCATCCGCGGGTAGATACAGGTGCTACCTAAAAACAGAAACCGTGAGACACCTGTTTGAAACGCTGCGTGGATGGCGTTGGCCGCCATCATGGTGTTGTCGTAGGCAAAATCTGCGGGGTAGGTCGCGTTGGCGTGGATCCCGCCGACCTTGGCTGCCGCGAAAATAACCGTGTCGGGGAGTTCCGATTCGAAGAACTCGTTGACAGCGGCTTGGTTGCAAAGATCGAGCTCGGTCCGAGTCCGAGTGACGATTTGCAGCTCATCGCGGTCGGCAAATCGGCGAAGGATGGCCGATCCGACCATGCCTCGGTGTCCAGCAACGAAGATCTTCTGGGGCATTGTTGGGGAGTGGGAAAGGGCCGCAGGGGCTCAGGGCCACTGGCGGATGCTTCGGTGGGGACGGCTCGCTTCCTGGCGGAAGCATCGGTTGGGGTGCCAGGTGAGACCTGGCCTACGGGAGGCTTGGCTGGCCTTGCTTACGCGGCGGGTTATGACTGGTGCCGGTCATTTCGACCAGGAAATCGTTTGGTCAGCGCGGACTTCGTCCACTTGGGTGACACTTGTTTCATTGTCACCGCCGGCGGGCCGGAAAGTTCAGCCAGAGTGAATTCGTCGCCTAATCGGACTTTCCACATCTGGATGATTGTTAAGTTCTCAAAGTTGCGGTATCGGGTGCGACCTGGTGGGGCTGCACGCATTGCAGGACTTCAAGGTATCTGGTTCAGGTCCATTTTAGCTTCCTAAACCAAATTCGCTTCCCCCTCCGCAACTTTTGATCGCCCCCGTTGGGGCACCCGAGTCGCGGTGTGAAAAGCTACTCAATCCATAGCACGCTAAGCGGGCGGAGGAGCAACTTCCCGGGGATGCCGTGAAGATTAGTTGGTGTCCTGGATTGTGGGTCGGCGAACTCGCCAGTGCTGGCGTAATCGGATTCATTTTCTGTTAAGCTCTCGCTACAACCCACACCTCGCTCGTTTTCGGCCGTCACAATGTGCACCGCCGTCTGATATTTTCGTCCCGATTCGACCGGTTCGCCGCCCCCCATGCCGATTCAAGTCACTTGTCCAAATTGTCTGAAACGGTTCCAAGTCAGCGACAAGTTTGCTGGGAAGCAGGGGCCGTGTCCGGCATGCAAAAAGACGATTCGGGTCCCCGACGCTTCCGAAGCTGTCACGATCCACGCGCCCGAAGACGATGGGCCGAAGGATTCAAAGGGACAAAGCGTCCTCAAGCCGATCACTCGGACTGACCGCGATTTTACGCGGCGGCACCTCTACATCGCAGCAGGCGTTGTCATTGGGATGCTCTTTCTGGCTCTCGGGTTCCGCTTTGCGATGGGTGGGGCTCCGCTTTGGGCTCAGATTATCGGGATTTTATTGCTTGCGCCGCCCGTGGTGCGAACAGGGTACAGCTTCGTTCACGACGCTGAATTGGAACCCTACGCTGGGGTTGAGCTTCGCAACCGAGTCCTGATCTGCTCGGCGATTTACGCAGCGATTTGGCTGGTCTACGCGTTCGTTCCTGCGTACGTGTTGGAATTGGACCATGCCAACGAGATGTCTTGGACGACGGCCGGGATTGTGTTTTCCGTCATGATCTTGATCGGGGCGGCGGTTTCGGTGGGGGCTTTTGAGTTGGAGTTCATCAACGGGTTGGCTCAATCCGGTTTGTACTTCGTCACGGTGATTTTGCTGGCTCTGGTCGCAGGCGTTTCGCTCGCGGGGCAACCGGGAGCACGCCGTGAACTGGACCCGGATTGGGAAGACGAGGAGTTCGTTGACGATCTCGTGCAACTGCCTTCCCCGGTGGAGATCACCAGGGCGGCTGAAACAACATTCGTCGATCGAACCAGGCAAATGAATGGCACGGTTCAGGACTTGTCCGTTTGAGCGACCGCGAATCTGTGTGTGTTCCTGAAGTGCATTTGATGGATCGCGGGCCGTCACGGGTGCGGATTCCGCCGGCGATCGATGTCCCCGTCTCGGCGCGTGTTCAGCGATTGATCGACACCGCCCCGATGAGAAGGCTGGCGTCGATCAGCCAGCTCGGATTGGTGTCGATGGTTTATCCGGGAGCGATGCACAGTCGGTTGGAGCATTCGCTCGGCGTCTACACCTGGGCATTGCGAGTCTTGAATCAGGTCGGCGAGCCGAGCCTAGCAAATCAAAGCCCAGCAACCCAAGACGCTGAAGACGTTCGTGCATCGGAAGCGTTCATCGTCGCGTCTCTGGTGCATGACGCTGGTCATTGGCCGTTTTGCCATCCCATCGAAGACATGGGCCAGTCCGGTATGCTACGGCACGAGGAACGTGTTGAAGCGATGTTGCGTTCCGGGCCTCTTGCCGATGCACTGCTGGCGGACTGGTCGTGCACCGCCGACGACGTCATGGCGATTTTGTGTCCGAAAAAGATCGATCAGTATCCAGCCGCAACTCCGTCGGAGCACATCGCGTTTTATGCGAGCTGCCTGAGTGGGCCAATCGATGTTGACAAGTTGGATTACTTGCAACGCGACAGTCTTCATGCGGGAGTTCCGTATGGCCGAAACTTTGATCCGATGCGAATCATCGCTTCGTTGGTTCGGCACCCGCATCGGCCGAAGCTGGCCATTCACGAAAAGGGACGCACGGCGGCGGAGATGATGGTCTTCGGTCGCTATGTGATGTTCAGCGAAGTCTACTGGCATCACACGGTTCGGTCCGCCACCGCGATGTTGCAGCGAGCCGTTCACGAGTTGCAGCAAACTGTCGACGGTCAGAATGTTGACGTCGCCGAGTGGATGGATCTGAGCGAGTCAGCTTGGGTGAGGCAGTTTGTCGACGCTGCGGATCAGCGTGGTGGACCGGTGAAGAGTTTGGCAGATGGATTGTTCGGGCCGACTCGTAAGTTGCTCAAGCGAGCGGCGGAGTTCAACGTTGAGTCCGGCGAAGACATGCACCAGATGCTGGCGAGGCGTCCGTATTGGTGGCTCGCGTCTTGTTCGCGGCCGTTGGCCGATTCCATCAGCGATGCGATTGGAAAGCCCGTTGAACCGGAGTTGGTCCTGATCGATGCGCCTCCGGTCAAGCTGGAGGTCGACATCAACATCGACATCGTGCTTCGGTCGGGCGAGGTCGCGACGCTGGGTGATGTCTCGCCTGTTGCGTCGGTGTTGGCCAACCGGCAATTCGACAATCATGTCAAACGCGTTCGCGTCTTTGTGCCGGAGTGGGTTCGTGATTGCCTGGCTGATTTGCCCGGCGATTCAATGCGAAGATGGCTGACCGCGGCGGTTGCTGAAACAGAAAAACAGTGGGCGTGACTCTGGATTCCTTTTTGAACGGGTGGGCGGAATCAACGTGATTGAGTTAGAGATTGTCGCCGACCACGAATCGGCTTCCGCACGAGTGGCGGGGTGCATCGTCGAGCAGGTTCGTCGCGAACCGGCAAGTGTTCTTGGCCTGGCCACAGGTGGCACGCCCGAACGAACCTATGAGCTTTTGGTTGAGAAGGTGCGAGCTGGTCACCTGTCGTTTTCGCAGGCAACCACGTTCAACTTGGACGAATACGTTGGGTTGCAGCCCGCTCATCCACAAAGCTATCACGCGTACATGCGGTCTCGTTTGTTCGGTGAGGCTGACTTTGATCCAAAGCGAACCCATTTGCCCGATGGAACGGCGGATGATCTGGCGAAAGCGGGACAGCAATACGAGGCATTGATCGCCGAAGCCGGCGGCATCGATTTGCAATTGCTTGGTTTGGGTGCGAACGGGCACATCGGGTTCAACGAACCTGGTGCGACGGAGGGCAGTCGCACACGGGTGGTGGATTTGACGGAAGAAACCATCGCCGCGAATGCACGGTTTTTTGAAGCACCCGAGGACGTTCCGCGGCGGGCTCTCACGATGGGAATCGCGACCATTTTGGAAGCTCGTGAGATTGTTTTGATCGCGACGGGCGAGTCGAAAGCGGAGGCGGTCGAGCGAGCCGTTCGCGGACCGGTTACCTCGCAAATGCCGGCCTCGTTTCTTCAGCAGCATCCAAGCGTCACGTTTGTGTTGGACGAAGCCGCGGCAAGCTTGTTGGGTTCGCGGGCATGAGCGTCACGTTGCTGGTCGGTTCGCAGAAGCAGTTGGCCGATGGGCTGCCCTGGCTCCGTCAATTCGCGGAATCGATGAAGTTGCGAGCGGACATTTTGGTGCTGGGGTTGGATCACCGAACGCTGGAGCTTCGCAGTCAAAAGGAGCTGGAGAGCATCGGGGCTGGGTCGGCGAAGCAATCAACCACGAAGTCACCCAATCGCGTCGAGCGAGTGGAAGCCGATGTCGAAGCGATTTCGCTGCAGCTGGCCAAGTGGGATTCGCGTTTGCTGTTGATGGTCGACGATGTGGATGACGACCGGTTCCAGGCGACCTTGTTCGATCGGTGTGCGATCAAATCGGTTTGGCTGAGTTCGAAGGGAACGCCGCCGGAGTCGTCTCATCATGTTTTCTCGATCGACGATTCGTCTGACAAAGTAACGCGGTGGATCTCGCGGCGTTTGTTGGGGATGGATCCCGGATTGCATTTAGATCACGAATGGTTGACCGAGCTAGCCAAGCAAAGTGAGTCGCCGTCTGATTCCGAGTCAGAGCATCCAGACCCAATTGATGCGGCGATCGAGAAGGCACTGAGTTTGGAGCGGCAACGCTGTGACCCTGGCGATTTGGTTTGGGTGCCGTTTGGATCGAAGCCTTCGTCTGAGCCGCACTACAAAGTTGCTCGAGCGTTGCTTGGTCAATCGACGCAGGCCTCGGTGGCGTTGGTCAGTCAGAAAGAGAGTTGGAATCAGTCGTTGTCGGCGAGCGTTCGGTATTGGGCCGGTCATGTGGCCGAGCCGATGGATCGTGAGGCACGGTTGGAGTTGGCTCGTTCTCTCGAGGAAGGATCCGAGCCTAGCTTGGAGTTCCTTGGGTTGATCTCTGCGGCGGCAATGTTGGCCGCGTTTGGTTTGCTGCAGAATTCGGCGGCGGTGATCATTGGTGCGATGTTGATTGCACCTTTGATGACGCCGATCATGGGTGCGGGGTTATCGCTGGCTCATGGGAACCGGCCGTTATTCCGGCGTTCGATGCTCTCGATTGGAATCGGTTTTGCGGGCGCGTTTGGATCGAGCTTCCTGTTTGGATTGCTGGTTCGGTTAGTGCATCATCCGGTCGTGACGGATGAGATGTGGGGCCGTTGCAATCCATCGCCTTTAGATTTTTGCGTAGGTTTGGTCGGCGGCATGGCTGCTTCATACGCTCGCACGCGAAGTCACTTGTCGTCGGCTTTGGCGGGAGCGGCGATCGCGGCGGCGTTGGTGCCACCCATTTCGACCGCGGGTTTGCAGGCATCGTTCAATGTCTGGGAATCGACCGAGCGTGGATGGCCGGTGTTTGGTCCGCTGATCTTGGTTTGCGTCAACGTGCTGACGATCATGATCGGGACATCGTTTGTGCTTTACGCTCGCGGGTTGCGAGTCGAATCAGGTCACAAGTGGGCAACGCGAATGACAGTTTCGTTGGTTACGTTGCTGATGTTGGTGCTGGTGTGGATGATGCACCTGGAGAAGTGGTTGTTCTGAAGTGAGGGGGGCTGCAACTGTAGCTCGGTGGTCCTCCACCGAGAAATAACCCATTTAAAACACCGCCCTCACATAGCGGTGCGGCGCAAGCCGCCCGGTGCCGCAATGCCGTAGGGCTCGCGCCCTGACGCTACAAACGTTGTTAGTTTCGAGTCCAGCTACGTCGCAGTTCTTTGCTGAACCGATTCTCGCAAGACGACGTCGCCGCCGAGCGTTGGCGAGTCTGGTTGGTCGCCGTTGATCATCGCGATGATGGCAGTTGCTGCGGCTTGCCCCATCTCTTTACCGGGCTGGCGGATGGTGGTCAGTGGCGGGGTCATCCACTCCGATTCCGGTTGATCATCCACACCGATCAACGAGACCTGATCGGGAACGGAAACCTGCCGGCGATGGAGAGCCAGTCGTGCACCGAATGCCATCAGGTCATTCGCGGCAAAGATCGCGGTGTAGGGCACACCGCGCTGAGCCAGTGTCTCGATCGCGTCCGCGGCGGATTCCGCGTGGAAGTCCCCGTGGATGATGTGATCGTTGGTCACCTCGATTCCGGCTTGCTGCATCGCGTGTTGGAATCCAGCGAGCCTGCCAATCGCATCGATGTGATCCGCGGGCCCCGAGATGTGAACGATTTTTCGGTGTCCGTGATCGATCAGCGTTTGCGTCGCGTTGGCGCCGATTTGGAAGTTGTTCGTTGCGATGTTGACGCCATTCCAATTCGGCATTTCTCTCGCGACGACCAGTGTTGGTTTTTGCTCGCCGAGTTCTTCGATTTTTTCAGACGGTATGTCGCCCGCGATCAAAATCAATCCGTCGACATTTCGTCCCATCAGAGTTCGGGCGGCGTCGAGAAACAGGTTTTGTTTCAGCATCGCATCGCCGACGATGGGTGAGAAGCCCGTTCCGTTGAGCCCTTGCATCACGCCTTGCACGACCGAGTCGTAAAACGGCGTGCCGATGTTTTGGGTCACGATCCCGATCGTCATCGAGCGGCCACCGGCCAACGATCGAGCGACTTGGTTGGGTTCGTAGCCCAGTTCCGCCATCGTCGCCATCACCCGTTCGCGTTTGTCGGCTTGGACAATCAGCGGGCTGTTGAGGACTCGCGAAACGGTGCTCTTGGAGACTTCTGCTCGATTGGCAATGTCCTGGATCGTGATCCGGCCTTTTGACATCGGGCGTGGTCTCATTGGGAAGCGAAGGAAAGGATCGTTCGGCAGGGAAGTGAACGTTCGATTCTGATTCTAACCCGATTTGGCCAAAAAGGCGCCACCACGTGAGTCGACGTGGAGCGCTCGCTTTGTGGCCCTATTGAGCGTGCCGGTCAGGCTCTGCGTCCCGACGATTTGGCTTCGCCGGCCTTGGTGAGGCCAGCGTGCGTTTTTCGGCAGCGGAGTTGGTCTCTCGGGCGAGATCACTTCGCCGGCGGATTCAATTCCTGCAGCGACTTGCCGAGGCGTTTCCGCGGAGCGGCTTTTCGGCCGGTCGAGCGGGTGCCCTTCTTGGCCGGCAGGGCTTGTTTGCCCGTCGTCGGTTCTTGCAGCAACGCCGCGACTTGCGGGTTGATTTCGGACGACTCATCAGGAGTGCCGATTTGCTCGACCGCGTCGCTCACGCCCAGAATGACGGATTGGCGAACGCCGTCTCGTAGCCAGTCGAAAAAATTCAGGTTCATATCTCAATTGGGTGGTTGGTGTCGGTGAAGGATCGCCGCCGATGGACCGAGGATTTCGGTGTTCAGGTGGCTGCGATCCGTCCACGGGTCTTCAGATCACGTGTCATGCCTCACGTTCGTCGCCTGTAAAACAATCGCCGGCGGGGTGTCCAGACCAACAAACGCATTGTGACGAATTTCCGACTTTGGTAGGCTTCTCGGCTAGGCGCCGCGGCGAGTCCGCGGGGACGCCCCCCTCCGGCTGTAGTTTTACAATCCACACCACCAACCCAGGTGACGGATCGACGGGTCATTTGCCGGAGCCCGATCGATACGATTTCACCATCGGTAACGTTTTTATGGTTAACCGCAACCTCATCCGCTCCCTCGAAGACGACGACATCCTCGGCGATTTGGCGCTGCTTGCCCCGGAGGACGAAGCCGAAGAATGGCTTCTCGACGCGATTGCTGCTGAGCAGCAAGATTACAACTCCGGCAAAATCGTCGACGGACGAATTGTTGAACTGAACGACGAGTGGGCTCTCGTCGACGTCGGCTTCAAAAGTGAAGGCACGGTCGGACTGGATGAGTGGGGTCCCGAAGAGGACCAGCCGAAGATCGGCGACACGGTCAAAGTTCTGATCGAAGAGATGGAGGATGAGCTCGGTGCAGCCGACGATCCTTATGGCATGATTTCGCTGTCCAAGCGAAAAGCCGAGAAGATCATCGAATGGGAAGCGATGATGGAAACGGTTGCCGAGGGCCAAGTGGTCACCGGTACCGTCATTCGCAAAATCAAAGGTGGCTTGCTCGTCGACATCGGCGTCAACGTCTTCCTGCCTGGTTCGCAAGTCGACATTCGTCGTCCCGGCGACATCGGCGACTTCATCGGTCGTGTTGTCCAAGCCGAAGTGCTCAAGATCGACGACACTCGTCGCAACATCGTCATCAGCCGCCGCAGCTTGATCGAACGTCAGCGTGAAGAAGATCGCGCTTACTTGATGCAAGAGCTGGAAGTCGGCCAGATCCGCAAAGGTATCGTCAAGAACATCGCCGACTTCGGTGCGTTCGTCGACCTCGGCGGCATCGACGGTTTGTTGCACATCACCGACATGGCTTGGGAACGAATCGGTCACCCAACCGAAATGCTTTCGATCGACCAAGAGATCGAAGTCAAGGTTCTGCACATCGACCGCGAAAAGCAAAAAATTGCTTTGGGTCTGAAGCAAAAAGACCGCAACCCTTGGGAAAACATCGAGACCAAGTACCCGGTCGAATCAGTTCATCCTGGCGAAGTCGTCAATGTGATGAGCTACGGTGCGTTCGTGAAGCTGGAACCAGGCATCGAAGGTCTGGTTCACATCAGCGAAATGAGCTGGACCAAACGGGTCAACCACCCAAGCGAACTGGTCAACATCGGCGACAAGATCGATGTCATGATATTGGGTGTCGATCCAGAAGGTCAGCAATTATCGCTGGGTATGAAGCAAACGCTGAAGAACCCATGGGACGAAGTCCTCGAACGTTACCCCGAAGGCAAAGACGTCAAGGGCAAGGTTCGCAACCTCACCAACTACGGTGCCTTCATCGAGTTGGAAGAAGGCATCGACGGTCTATTGCACGTCAGCGACATGTCCTGGACCCGCAAGATCGCTCACCCGAGCGAAGTGCTGGAGAAGGGCCAAGAGATCGAATGCCGTATCCTCAGCGTCGACGAACAGCGTCGCCGGATCGCTTTGGGTCTGAAGCAACTCGACAACGACCCGTGGGATGGCGACATTCCAGACAAGTACCAGCCCGGCCAATTGGTCAAGGGTGAGGTCACGAAGATCACCAACTTCGGTGTCTTCATCGGACTCGAAGACGGCTTGGAAGGTTTGCTGCACATCAGCGAATTGGCCGAGCACAAAGTCGAAGATCCGGAAGAAGTGGTCAAGGTTGGCGATCCAATCGAAGTCAAAGTGCTTCGCGTGGACACCGACGAACGCAAAATCGGTCTGTCGCTCAAACGAGTCGACTGGAGCGAAGAGCAAGAGAAGACCGCCGCCGCAGCCGAAGCCGCCGAGTCGGGCATGCCGACTCCGATGGACGAAGGCGATTTGAAGGGCGGTTTGGGATCGGCTGGACCGTTGATCCCAACTTCGGACTCCGAATAGTCCAAAGAAATTTCAACTTGGGTAAATCGGGTGCTTCGGGATCCGGTTGCTCGGTTGGAATCGATTGTTTTTGTTGTGAACGCTTGTCGGCCCTTCACGGGCACGACGGGGGTTCGAAGACGTCGCGAGATGCTGCTCATATCGAGCGGCATTCGCATTGAACATTGACATGTGGGACGGGCGTTTGATCTGCTTCAGACGCCCGTTTTTTTTTGCGCCGTATATTTGATTTCTGTTCAAACGGCCCGGCGGAGAGCGGAGTTCGATCTTCGTTCAGTGCAACCACTTTCATCAATGTTCGCTATGAAAATCAATCGCCGCGAAATGATTGGCGCTAGCTTGGCTTCCGCAGCCGCCGTTGCCAGCTCGGACGTGTTTGCGGCGCCGGCCATTCACAACTCGGAAAAACCGGTTGTGCGTGTCCTGGGGACCCACGTGACACTGCAGGAAGATCTGCGAGTTCGCGCGGAGGCGGATCTGGGGATCCGGTTGGAGTTTTCGCCGGGCGGCAGTGCAGAGGTTCTACACCGGGCGTCGACGCGTCCCGAAACGTTTGATTTGTATGAGCAATGGTCCAATAGCATCCGCGTGCTTTGGCAGGCAAACGCAATTCAGCCGATTGATCGAAAGCGAATTCGTTACTGGGATGAGATCAATCCGCTGACCCGCGAAGGGCGTTTGACTCCCAAAGCAAAACTTGGAGCCGGCGATGCACCGAACAAGTTGCTCTTCATCCAACCTGACGGAACGCTGGGCGGCCAACCAACGGACAACGTGACGTTCTTGCCCTACGTACACAACGTCGACTCGTTTGGTTACGACGCGTCGATCGTTCCGCGTGGGGTCCCGTTCGAGACCGAATCGTGGGCCTGGTTGCTCGACGAGCGTTGGCGCGGGCGAGTCGCGATTGTGAATGAACCGACCATCGGCCTGTTCGATTTGGCTTTGGCGGTTCAAGCCAAGGGGCTGGCGCAGTTCGAAGACATTGGCAACCTCAGCGAAGCCGACTTGGAAACGCTGTTCAAAATCTTAGAACACTACCGACACGAAGGTCATTTCCGGGGTGTCTGGAGCAGCGTTCCCGCATCAGTTGATTTGATGAGCCGCGGCGAGGCTGTCATTGAAAGCATGTTTTCGCCAGCCGTGTTTGATTTGAAAGGCCGCGGGATCAATTGCGTCTACGCATCGCCCAAGGAAGGCTATCGAGCTTGGCATGGGGTGATGTGCTTGTCGTCCAAGACAAGCGGCAAGGTCAAGGACGCCGCCTACGAATACATGAATTGGTGGTTGTCCGGTTGGCCGGGAGCGTTCATTGCACGCCAGGGCTACTACATCTCCAACCCGCAACGTTCGCGCGAAGAGCTCAGCGAAGCGGAGTGGGACTACTGGTACCAAGGCAAACCCGCCGCGACCGATTTGTTGGGCACGACCGGTCAAGTTGTCGTCAAACAGGGGCAGCGTCGAGACGGCGGTTCTTACGTGAAGCGGTTCAGCAACGTCGCGGTTTGGAACACCGTGATGAAGTCGTATGAAGCCAGCCTTCAACACTGGAACGAGTTCTTGGCAGGATGAGCACCATGATCTCTCGTTTGATTGGGCGGACGCTTCGGCAACGCATTTATCTCGCCAGCGCGTGCTTCGTGTTGCTGTGCGTCTTGGTTGCTTGGTTTGGTATCACCGGGCAGTTGGCATTGCTGAAAAGCTTCGACGAGTACCAGCGTGCTGAAAACACATCGGTCGCGATTGAATCGATCGAGCGTAAGGTTCAGGAACTGAAGTCTCGCAGCGAACGGTACCTTTTGACCGGTGCCTCGGCTCAGTACCGTGCCGCACTTAGTCTGCAGGATCAGTTGGCGGAGGAGCTCGAACGCGCGAAAGGTGAAACACCGGCGATCCAGGACACATTGGATCAGATGGAAGGCCACTTAAAGGTATTGAGCGATCAATTGAAGTTGGCCGCGGAAGAACGTGACCTGCGATCTCAATTGGTGCAAATTGAATTGCCAGAGAAAGCGGAGCGTGTTCGCGAGGCGTTCAATGCGTTGCGAGCGGAATGGATGAAGTCTCCTGTCGAAAAGGAGCCGCAAATTCGTCAGCACGGTGGTGCTCGAGGTGCGTACGTCTCGGCTCATCGCTCGTTGCTGGAATATTTCAACCATCCAAAGTCAGCGAGCTTTGATCTCGCCAGTCAGCACCTGGAGAAGGCGCGGTCGATCTCCTTGGAGCTGAAAGAGGATCCGGCCAACCAGCAGGCGGAAATTCAGCTACTCATGGAGGAGTTGCTCGCAAGTTTGAGCGAATTTCAACGGGTTGGGACGCGAGCGTTTCAGGCGACTCGTGGATACATGGTGTATTCGAATGTCGTGATGGCCGGCGAGATTTCTGAGTTCAGCTATCGGTCGTCTCAGCTGAAGGCGTACGTGCAAGAACAGAAGACGTTGAACCAGCGAAATCGCGAAGCTTCGTTTCGACGGTCGCAATATTTGGCGGTTGGTGCGGCCCTGGGGGCTGTCCTGCTGGCGATTCTGCTCGCGACCAGTCTTTCGATGGCAGTCGTCGGGCCGATTGGCCGATTGACGGAGATGTTTCGACGTTTGGCGGCGGGCGAAACGATGGCGATCAGCGACGAGATTGGCCGCACGGAAGAAATGGCTCAAATGGTCAACGCCGCACGAGTCTTCAGCGACAAAAACCAGGAAACAACTCAGTTGCTGATTCGTTCTGAAACGCTGAGCCAGGAGCTGGCGAAAAAGGCCGACGCTCTCGTGGAATCGAACAAGGAACTTGATAATTTTGCCTACATCGCTTCGCACGATTTGAAGTCGCCGTTGCGAGGGATCCAGCATTTGGCGAGCTGGGTTCAGGAGGATTGTGAAGATATCTTGCCCGAAACGTCGCAGACGCATTTGGCTCACATGCAATCTCGCGTCCGCAACATGGAATGCTTGCTCGATGACCTGCTCAATTATTCACGAGTCGGCCGAGTGGATGCTCGTCCTGAAGTAGTGGACTGCAGTGAAGTGGTTTCGGGAATCGTAGAGATGGCGGATAATTCGGACGACTGCCAAGTTTCTTGGGAATCGCTTCCAACGTGTTCCACGGTTCGGACGCCCCTGAAACAGGTCTTGCTGAATCTGATCACCAACGCGATCAAGTACAATGACAAGGGGTCGGAAGGCCGCGTGAACGTGCGATGCGTCCAGGAAGCGAATTGGTACAGGTGGGAAGTCAGCGATAACGGTATCGGGATCGAGCCCCGGTTTCACGAAAAAGTGTTCCAAATGTATCAGCGTGTCGCTCCAGAAGTTTCCGAAGGAAGCGGCATGGGACTTGCGATAGCCAAGAAACATGTGGAACATTACGGCGGAGAAATAGGAATCCAGTCGTCACCGGGAAAGGGAACCACATTCTGGTTCACTTGGCCGGTACAGATCGAAATGGTGAAGACGTCACCCAACGGCGAACTCGCTGAAGACCCCATTGCAAACGTGCCCACATGAAACCGTCTCCTGTCGACAGTTCGAACCAAGACGACGTGAAGCGTCCGACGTTCCTTTTGATCGAGGACGATGCGGTCGACGCCGAGGCGTTTCGACGCGCGGTGAAACGGAACCAAGTCGATTGCGAACTAGTCCATGCCAGCGATGGCGGCGAAGCTTTGGAAAAGCTGCGTAACATGGTGGACGAAAACGACGATATTGGCGTTCTGGCGTTTCTCGACCTGAACATGCCTGGACTCAACGGGCACGAATTCTTAGCTGAGGTTCGCCGGGACGAATCGTTGAAACGGCTGGCTGTGTTCGTTGTGACGACTTCTCGCCACAAACGCGACATTGCATTGGCCTACGATAAAAACGTCGCTGGCTATTTCGAAAAGGACGACTTGGCATCGGTGCTGGAAATCGCTCGCCAATTCGCGGGGCGCCTGGTGTTTCCGACCCTGGGCGGCAAAAGCGACTGACGACCTGTCGGGTGCTTCGCACGACAATGGGCTGACGCTGATTTCGGGCTGTTAGCTGTCTGCGTTTGGGCTCCTGTTCTTCGCGCGGCTCGGCCGACCAACTTTTCCGATGTAGTCACATGGTTGTCGATGGCGCCGGAAAAAGCGACAACATCGGTGCGAGATCGTTCACCGCCTGAGTGAACCCGTTCCGAGTTGAAGCCTCCTTAGTTGCATCATGTCATCATCCAATCTTCGCGTCGCTCTCGTTGGATCGACCGGTTACACCGCACTCGAAGTCGCCCGATTGTTGCTCACCCACCCCAGTGCGGATTTGGTCGTCGCGACCAGTCGCCAAGACGAGGGCAAACCGCTGTCGGAAATTCATCCGATGCTGGCCGGACGCTGCGACGTGGCGCTGCAACCGCTCGATGCAGACGTGATCGCGAAATCTGCTGACGTTGCGATGTGCTGCTTGCCCCACGGAGCGTCTGCGGAAAGTGTCAAGCAATTGGCCGGCGCTGGAATGCGGGTGATCGACTTCAGTGCCGATTTCCGGCTGTCGAGCCTTGAGACTTACGAGCATTGGTACGGCGTCAAGCATCCATGGCCGGAACGGATTGGGAACGTCGTCTACGGCATGCCCGAGTTTTTCGCGGACGAGATTCGCACTGCTGATATCGTCGCCAATCCGGGTTGCTATCCAACATCTGCGATCATGCCGCTTGCTCCACTGGTGAAGGCGGGGTTGATCGAAACCGACGACATTATCGTCGACAGCAAGTCGGGCGTGTCGGGAGCCGGTCGTTCACCGAAATTGGGAACGCTGTACTGCGAGACCAACGAATCGATCTCCGCCTACGCGGTCGGAACGCACCGCCACGCACCCGAGATCGCGGACCTTGTCGAACGGATCGCGGGGGCTCCGATCGAAGTGATGTTCACGCCTCACCTGACACCGATGGATCGCGGCATCCTATCGACAATTTATGTGAAACCGGCGGGCAAGGCTGGTTCGGTGGAGGAAGCCGTTCGTTCGATGATGAGTTTGTTGCGAGACACTTACTCGGACCAACCTTGCGTCCACGTGGTCGATCACTTGCCAGCGACGAAGTACGTCGCCGGGACCAACCACGTTCAGATTTCGGTTCGTCCCTCGGGCAAACGTGCTGTCATCGTTTGTGCGATCGATAACCTGACCAAGGGTGCCAGCGGCGCGGCAGTGCAAAACATGAACGTGATGTTCGGTTTGCCAGAAACGGCTGGTTTGTTGATGTGATCTCGCGTTCGTTGGTGTGAGGCTCATGCCACGAATGTTTGCAAATCGACTTGGACTTGAAACGTTGTTCTGCATCGGAGCTTGTTATGCCAGAAGTCACACCGTTTGCCGCGTTGCGTTACAACCTGGATCACATTCGGTCGTTGTCCGAAGTTGTCGCACCGCCGTATGACGTCATCGACGAAGACTATCAAGACGTGCTCTACAAACGGCACCCATCCAATGTGATTCGCGTGATCTTGAATCGCGAGGAACCTGGCGATGAGGTTGACGAGACGTACTGGCGGGCAGCCGGTTTCGTCAAGCAGTGGATCAGCGAAGGTGTGCTGATGCAGGACGACGAACCGGCGTTCTATCTTTCTCACCAAACCTTTGTGGTCTTCGGCGAGGAAGGTGAGTCCAAGACCGTGACCCGGCGCGGGTTCATGGGGCGAGTTCGCTTGGAGCCCTTTGGGAAAGGCAACATCCATCCGCACGAGGAAACGCATCCAAAGGCGAAAGTGGATCGTCTGAAACTGATGAAGGCGACGGAGCAGAACAACAGCCCCATCTTTGGCTTGTATCCCGACAATGACAACGCGGTCATCGAATGTTTGGAAGCTGCCAAGGCCAATGTCACACCGATTGAAGCCACCGACGATGCGGGCGTGGTTCACACCGTTTGGCCGATCACGGATTCCGAAGCAGTCACGAAGGCCAGTCAATTGTTGGCGGACAAACCGATGTTCGTTGCCGACGGACACCATCGATACGAAACCGCATGTGACTACCGGGACTTTGTCGCGGAGCAGGCCGGCGGGATCGCCCCGGATCATCCGGTGAACTTTGTGATGACGATGTTGGTCGGGATGAACGATCCAGGATTGGTCGTGCTGCCAACACACCGATTGATTCGCGGCATTCGTCCGCTGCGCTCAGATGAGTTGATCGAACGACTTGGCGATCGTTTCGATTGCGAAACGCTGAGCGGTGGCATGTCTGCGGCACCTGATGCTTGGACACGAATCCAATTGGCGAATCGTCAAAGTTTGATGGCGTTGTATGCCGCTGAAGATGATACGTGGGTGATGGTCAACGCGAATGAGAAGGCGATGACTCGCATGTCGGAGCTCGCCGGCGACCAAAGTGAGACCTGGCGATCTCTGGGCGTCAGCTTGCTGCACAAGTTGGTGTTGGAGGATTGCTTGGGAGAAACAAATCATCCCAAGCCAACCTATGTCCACGAGGTGAACGATGTGTTGGCCGGTTTGAAAGGCGAGACTGACGCCGCGGAATCAGAAGGCGACGGCAAATACACCTTCGCGGCGCTCGTGATGCCGGCCACGGTGTCGGATGTTGAGCAGATCAGCCTGAACCACGAACGCATGCCCGCCAAAAGCACCTACTTCTACCCCAAGTTGCTGAGTGGTTTGGCATTTCATCGCTTGATGCCGTGAGCGTTGAGGGAGTCGGAGAATGGGGCGATACGCCGCAAGCCCCAGTGTTCCAAATCGACGGCCCCGTCCGGGGCGGATGGACAAGTCTTTGGGGAAAGGTTCTCGGGGCTGACACCCCGAGCTAAGAACGCGGACTCCTCCGGAGCCATTCATGCACAACCGCCCCGGACGGGGCCGCCGTTGGCATTCGACGAACGGCTGGTCTGGGGCCAGTGAGTCGGATGAATTTGGCCGTTGGCCAAAACGTGCGGGTGGCACGTTGCAAGACGAGGGGCGTTGCCCGCTGGCTATGTTGAGTTTGGCCTTTGGCCAATGCGGTTGACTGGCCAACGGCCAGTTTCATCGAAGCCAGGGCCAACGCCCCTGGTACTCGGACCGACATCGATCGGTTTGGCCAACGGCCAAGATCAACCGGGCCGCCTCGCATGCGATGTCAGACGCCACAATTGCCTCTCGGAACACCCCGGCGTCTTGATCGTCTAAGCTGAATGTCGGTTGTCGGCCACTCTGGCCAACGGCCAGTTTCAACGAAGCCAGGGGCATCGCCCCTGGGACTCGAACCAACGTCGAAGGGTTTGGCCAACGGCCAAATTCAACCGAACGGGGAGACGACATCCAATGCCACAGTCATTGTCTCAACTCTATGTTCACTTGATCTTCAGCACCAAAGACCGGTTCCCGTTCTTAAAAGACGACATCCGAGACCGCGTTCACGCCTACCTGGCATCTGTTCTACGCGAAATGGGGGCGCCGTTCGTGGTCGTGGGCGGCGTCGACGATCATGTTCACGTTCTATTTGATATGGGCCGGATTCATCCAGCAAAAGATTTCGTTGAAAAAGTCAAACGTGAGACGTCCAAGTTTGTGAAGACGCTACGTCCCAATCTGGACAAATTTTATTGGCAGCGCGGATACGGGATCTTCTCCGTTTCTCCGACGCATCGTGAGAGCGTCGTTGAATACATCGAGAACCAGCAATCGCATCACCGAGCAACAACGTTCCAAGAGGAGTACCGCGACTTCCTCAAACGATATGGGATCGCGTTTGATGAGCGATATGTTTGGGAGTGATGAGGATGAATTTGGCCGTTGGCCAAAGCGCGCGGTTGGCGTGTGGCAAGACCAGGGGCGTTGCCCGCTGGCTATGTTGAGTTTGGCCTTTGGCCAAGGATGACAGGCCGACATGAAAGACTGGCCAACGGCCAGTTTCATCGAAGCCAGGGGCATCGCCCCTGGAGCTCGAATCAACATCGAACGGTTTGGCCAACGGCCAAAATCAAAGAATGATAGGCCGACTGCCAGCCTCTTGGAGCCAACGGCATCTTGGTAGCTGGGCTCGCCAGAATTCAGATGCTCGAGCGAGTGGACCTCCGAATTCTGGTGAATCTTGCTACTTGATCCGTGGCAGGACGGTGTCGAGTGTTTTGCGGAGGGCGGCGCCGCTGGCTCGGAGGCCTTGGACTTCCTTGGGCCAGAGGTCGATCTCGAGTTGGTCGACGACTCCGGTGCGGCCAACCACGGTGGGGACGCTGAGTGCCACATCGTGGATGCCGTAACAGCCCGATTGCACGCTGCTGACGGGCAGCAAGCACTTGCGGTCGAGGATCACGGCGTCGATCACATCGCGGATGGCAATGCCGACGGCGAAGCCCGCTCCGCCCTTGCGTTTGATGACTTCTGCACCACTGCCACGAGTCCGGGTGAACAACTGATTCGCGAGAGCTGGGGTCCAGCCTGGGAATTTTTCGAGTGGCAAGCTGCCGATCGCTGCGCTGCTCCAGATGGGAACCATCGTGTCGCCGTGTTCGCCCAAGATCAACGCTTTCGTTTGCGTTGGTGGTGCCTTGAGTTCTTCTGCAATCAATGAACAGAATCGGATGGTGTCGAGCTGCGTTCCCAATCCGATGACTTGCTTGGTTGGCAATCCAAGCATGCCTGCGGCGACGTACGTCAGGATGTCGACGGGGTTGCTGACGACCAGCACGATCGCGGATTGCTTCGGCCCGGCGGCCTTCACGTCGCGAAGGATTTGGACGAACAGGTCGGTGTTGCGGTTGATCAAGTCCAAACGTGACTCGTCCGGTTTGCGACGCAGACCCGCGGTGATGCAGATGATGTCGCTGTCAGGAATGTGCTCGTAACCACCACCCACAATCGTTTGATCCGCGGTGCTTGGCGAACCGTGTTGCAGATCCAACGCGTGACCCACAGCGGTTTCAACGTTGACGTCGAGCAACGCGATTTCGCGAGCCAAGCCGCCGCACTGCAATGCGTAAGCGGCACAAGATCCGACGAGTCCGCCGGCACCAATGATGGAAACTTTCATGGGATCAGTTGAGTTGGATGTGGGGGATGGTTTGTGTGGTGTTAGCGGAGCGGCGCGAGCCGCCCGGTGCGGTACCGGAGGGCTCGCGCCCTACCGCTAGGCATCCGAATTCTGGCGAATTCGGCTACATCTGTGAGCAAGTGAGCTAGCTCGATGCTTTCATCTGACGCATGACTTCGTTGGTGATCAGCTTGACGAGTTGTTCTTCGTCCACACCAGCAGGTGCAGCCGATGCCGAACCGGATGTCTTGATCGGTGGCGGTGGTGCGAAGGCACGACGCTCGACGCCCGAGTCCTTCCACGATTCGCGGAAGATGTCGTTGGCGCAGATGTCGCAATCTTCGTACTCGGAAGTGTTGCGTGGGTCTTTGAATCCCCATTTGTCCTTCAATTCCAGCAATTCACGCGACTTGGTTTCGTCCAAGTACGACACGTTGCCCAATTGTTTGGCGAGCAACAACATTCGGCAGTAGGAGTCGAGGATCTCGGTCCACCAGTAAGCTCGTTCCACCGATTCACCGTAAGAAACGGTGCCGTGGTTGGCCAAAATCATGACGTTCGTTTTTTCAACGAAGGGAATGATCGTGTCGGCGAAGGCTTGTCCGCCAGGTGTTTCGTACTTGGTGATCGGCACGTCGCCGAGGAAGACTTCGACCTCGGGCAAGATGCACTGTGGAATGGGCTCGCGAGCGATCGCGAACGCGGTTGCGTGCGGTGGGTGGCAGTGAACGACGGACTTGATGTCAGCACGTTGCTTGTAGATTTCCAAGTGCAACAACGCTTCGCTGCTGCGTTTCTTGCGACCAGCGATTTGTTTGCCGGTCATGTCGATCATCGAGATGTCGTCCGGCGTCAAATAGCCTTTGCAGTGCATCGTTGGCGTGCAGAGGACTTCGTTTTCGCTGACGCGGACGGTGATGTTGCCGTCGTTGGCCGCCGCGAATTGACGGTTGTAGATGCGGCGACCGATGTCGCACATGTCTTGTTTGATCTTATGGATGTTTTGCATGACAAGTGGTCCAAGTCAGGAAAGGGAAGTCGAGAGATGGGAGATGAATCGGAACGGGGTGAGCGTTCCGAATTGAGTTTTGTTGATCACGAGGTTTGCACCTCGCAGTGGTCCAGGATGGCGACGATGGAAGCGTCGGTTGGTTTGACATCGGGGCGAAAGGGAGCAGCGGATTCAGGCCCTTCGGCCAAAGCGACCCAGTCCCCCTGTCCACTGCCAACCAAATCCCACGCGACGATGGTGTCACCACCGATTGGTTTCACGTCGTCTTGGTTGACCTGGATTTGGTCCGCGGACTCCACGACTTCGACGCAGCGAAGTTTGTAGCCCTGCATGGACGGATGCATTCGCGAAAGCGTCACGGTTCCTATCACACGAGCGATCTTCATCGAGATGTCTCCTGTGGCGTGGAAGCGGTCGGCTTCGGCAATTGAGCAATGGTGTTCGCAGCGTTGACGAGAGCGACGAGGTTGAATCGCTGCATGTCGAGCACAAATGTGTCGGCGTTAATTTCTGATGCGAATCGCGGGATGTCTTCGAGCCGAGTGATCAAGACCGCTCGCGAACCCGATTGAATGCGATCGAACAAGGTCGCGGCAGGACGGTCGGTCACAATCACGGAGCGGTGGGCTCGCGGGCAATGATCAACGCCGCGAAGCGAAAGCTGACGAGCCAGCGCGTCGCGAATGGATTTGGAGGATATGTCGGTGTGCAGTTGGATGAAGCGTTTACCGGAGTTGCTCGCCGGTTTGGCTGAAGCGGCGTGCGTGGACTTCGATCCAGCCAGTGTGATTCCGCGTGCTCGCATTTCGTCACGAGCGGCGGGGGTCACGATGCCTCCGGACAACTGAACCTGGGTGATCCCCGCGGGGATGCCCTGAATGACGTCGACGCTGATGACTTTGTCGTTCAGGACGTGAACGGTTTCATCGTTCGGCGTTGGTTTGGACGGCGAAACGCTGGTGTCGGTTTGGTCTCGCAACCGGCACAACACCTGCTCAACGATCGACGCGACGTCGACGCTGTTGGGCGTTGCGGATTGGGTTGCGGGAGAGGTCATTGGTTTGGATTGGTAGCCGGATTCGCTGGGATTCGGTTGTTGGGTTGGTGTTTGACTCACAGGCTGGAAGCCTATGCCACTTCACTTCTTCTTGGATTTCTTCATCTTTGTCGGTTCGTCGATCAGTCCTTGGACGCTCCAGCGAGCGGGGCAGGTTTCGAAACCGGTCATCTCGCGGATGGGGCCGGTTTCGCTGGTTAGCATCACGCGGTCACCGACTCGGCACCCGAGTTCATCCAACACGAGCAAGGGGGCTCCGTCCGGTTTCTCGTTCACGCCGGTGGGTTGAACGAGAACGAGACGTTGGCCTTGCAATGATTCGTGTTTGACGGTCGCGCGGGTGTGACCGATGACGCGTGCGGGTTGCATGCTCAGACCACTCGCAATTCGTCGATCATGCTGCAGCGTCGTTCGCGGGTGAACGTGTCAGGTGTCGTGACGCCTTCGCCGGTTGGGCCTGCGATGGAGAACGACAGGTAGCCTTCGCCGCCCAGTCCCAACGATGCCATGCAAGGACCGTTTTTGACGTACAGGGTTGTGTCCAACTCCTTGCCCATCTTGGTCATGTTGTGAACGTTGCGGGAGTGAATGATCGCGGTGTGACGGAAGCCGTGTTCGTAGTGCTTGGCCATCGCGATCGCGTGGTCCACGTCACGCGCTCGGACGAACGGGATGAACGGCATCATTTGTTCAACGCTGACGAACGGGTGATGTTCGTCGGTTTCGCCAAAGACCAACTCGCACGATTCGGGAACCTTCACACCAGCGGCGGCGGCCAGCACCGCGGCGTCTTTGCCGATGTAGTCTTTTGCTGCGGCGTCGTGGTTGTCGTCACCGACTTGAGTGATCGCGACGGAAGTCAGCTTTGCGATTTGGGATTGGTCAAGCTGAACGGCTCCCGCACGTCGCATGGCGGCCATCATGTCATCGAAGACTGAATCAACGACGAAGACTTCTTTTTCAGCGATGCACAACAAGTTGTTGTCGTACGCACCGCCTTGGATGATGCAGCGAGCCGCGTTGTCGAGGTCGGCGGTTTCGTCGACGACGACGGGCGGGTTGCCTGGGCCAGCCACAATGGCTCGTTTGCCACTGTTCAGTGCTGCACGTCCCACGGCGGGACCGCCGGTGACACAGATCAATGCGACGTCGCGGTGACCGAACAGTTCCGCAGCACTTTCGAGCGTTGGTTCAGCGATCACGCAGATCAAGTTGTCGATGCCGACTTCGCGAGCGATTTCTTCGTTGAAGCGACGGACACCTTCGACGGCAACTAAACGACCGGATGGGTGAGGGTTGACGACGACGGCGTTTCCACCGGCGATCATGCTGACGGCGTTCCCGGTGATGGTTGGCAAGCTGTGCGTGACAGGCGTGATCGCCGCGATGACGCCAAACGGGGCTCGTTCGATGATCGCGAGACCGTGGTCGCCGGAGAAGGCTTTGGTTTGCAGGAACTCGGTGCCAGGCGACAGTTCGCCGAGGGCTCGCAGTTTTTCGATTTTGTGTTCGGGCCGACCGATGCCGGTTTCCCGCATTTCCATCAGGCCGAGTTCTTCGCAGTTCTCAATGCTGATCTTGCGAATGATATCGATCACGCGTTTGCGATCTTCCATCGGACGTTCGCGAAGTTGTTCGAACGCACGACGAGCCGCGGTGACCGCATCGGAAGCGTTGCCGAAGATGCCGTGGCTGCCTTCGAAGGCGTTCGCCGAGTCCGACAAACTGGGCATCGGGCCGACTTCCGCGAGCACTTGTGCGACCACGCTGCGAATGGTGTTTTCGTCGAGTTGCATGATGAGAGATGAATGAGGGGTGATGGAGTGGAGCAGGAAAGCGATGGCACGTGTCAGGTGCCGACTTTCACCTCTTTGGCATCCACGTGAACGGAATCGACCAAGCCGATGACGACCGCGTCGATGGGAAGTGTTTTGGTTTCGGGGGTCAGTCGAGCGCTGCTGCCTTGGCACACCAGCACCAACTCACCTTCACCAGCGCCCAACGTGTCGACCGCGATGAAAGTGCGTCCCGTTGAAGAAAGCTTTGCACGCGTTTTCTCATCGAGCCGGTAAGGCTCGACAATCAACAGCTTGTGACCGGTCATGGATGCAACCTTTTGGGTGCAAACGACCGATCCGGTGACGCGGGCTAGAAACATGGGAGTGGTGGGTTGAGGTGATGTGTTTGGGGAGATCGACGCCAGGTGGAACCTGCCTTGGAATTCATTTGCCAGGTGGAACCTGGCCTACAGTGCTACTGGGCGGCGAGAGCACGAAGGCTTCGCTTGGCCACGATCCATTCTTCGTTGGTGGGCAAAACCAGAATCTGAGTTCTGCTGGACTCGGTGTGCAGGCTTCCTTCACCACGCATGCCGTCATTCTTGGAGGCATCCAGTTCGATGCCAAAACCTTCCAGGCCTGAACAAACGGCGGCCCGGACCACGTCGCTGTTTTCACCAATTCCTCCGGTGAACACGATCGCATCCAAGCGACCCAGAGCGACCATCATTCCGCCGAGGTGTCGGCGAATCTCTTCGGTGTAAACACCGAGCGCTAATTTCGCGTCGGCGTTGCCATCGGAGGCGGCCGACTCGATGTCTCGCAAATCAGCCATGCCGCCGGAGAGACCTTTCAGTCCACCTTGGCTGGCCAGTGTTTGCAGGACTTCTTCCAGCGATTGGCTGGTTCGTTGCATGATCAACGGGATCGCGAAAGCGTCGAAATCGCCCACGCGGTTGTTTTGCGGGACGCCGGTTTGAGGTGTCATGCCCATCGTGGTCATGATGCTCTTGCCAGAATCGATCGCGGTTAGCGAACTGCTTCCGCCCAAGTGACACGAGATGATCTTGGCATCGTCGCGACCCAATACTTCTGCGGCACGTTCGGCAATGAAGCGGTGGCTGGAACCGTGGAATCCCCACTTTTGAATTTGCATCTCACGCGTCCATTCCGCAGGGATCGCGTAGGTGCGACGCTCCGGCGAAATCGTGTCGTGAAATTCGGTTTCAAACGCGGCGACCAACGGTAGCTCCGGAAAACGTTGACGTAACAGTTTCATCGCAGCGATGTACGGTGGGTTGTGCGCCGGGGCGGCGGCACTCATTTCGTCCATCGCTTCAAGCACTTCGTCATCGACGACGAAGGTGCCACTTTTGCGTCCACCGTGAACGGCTTTGAAACCGATCGCGGCAACTTCATTGGCCTCTTTCAAACATCCGTTTTCAGGATGGGTCAGTTGGTCCAAGCAGGCTTGAACAGCAACGCCATGATCCGGCACGGGCATCTGCGTTTCTTCGCGAAACGTTTCGCCTTGATGCGATCGCGTCACAATCACTTCGCATTGACTGATGGGTTCGCCAATGCGATCGACGGCCCCGCGAGCGAGCACGCGAGAGTCGGGGGAGGCATTCGCAGATTCATAGTCACCGGACATGTCCAGCAGCTTGTACTTGAAACTGGTCGAGCCCAGATTGGCAACGAGGATCAACATCGAATCACGGTCCTTGTGAAAGAGGTTTCACGCAGCGTGTGTGAACAGGTTGTGAACGTCGCAACCGGATCACACGGCGGCGATCAATTGAAGTAAGCGTTCATCAAGCCTTCGGCTGGACGAGCGATCACGTGGCTGCTGACCAATTCGCCGACTTGAGCGGCTGCGGCGGCACCGGCTTCGACGGCTGCGCGGACGCTTCCGACGTCACCGCTGACGACGGTCGTGACCATGCCACCACCGAGGTCGACGCGTTTGACAACAGCGACGTTGGCGGCTTTGGCCATGGCGTCGGTGGCTTCGACCAACGGCAAGAGGCCCTTCGTTTCAATCAAACCAATGGCATCGTTCATTTGAGATTCTCTAAAAGTTGTTTTGGTGAGGTGGGAGACAATCGGGGTGACAGACGCTGCTGTCGCTCGATCACTTTTTGCTGGATGAAGGCAGCTTCAGGATCTTTTCCAAGTCGCCGTGTGGGCGTGGGATCACTTGAACGCTGACGACTTCGCCGACGCGACCAGCGGCTGCGGCACCCGCATCGGTGGCTGCTTTGACAGCGGCGACATCGCCGGTGACGAACACGGTTGCCAAGCCAGCACCAATCTTGTCCCAACCAAGGAACTGAACGTTGGCGGCTTTCATCATTGCGTCGGTTGCCTCCACTGCTGAAACGAAACCTTTGGTTTCGATCATGCCGAGGGCTTCACTGATTTTGGCCATCTTTTGAGATACCTAAAAAGGAAAGGGGAAAACGTGAGAGAGTGAGAGTTGGCGATTTGCCAACAGTTTCAATCACCGGACCGAACTGGCACCGGCGAACGGTTTGAGTGAGTCGATCAGTGCTGGCAAGCACAGCCGGACTTTTTCAGTTCAACGCTGGTGGCTGCATCCAGGTTGCAAGCGTTGCCTTCGTCCGTGTCGATGTGAACTTCCAACTTGGCGGCTTTGTCGGCACGAACCAAAACGTCTTCGAACGAAACGCTGCAGTCGGGGCTGCGAACGGAAAGTTGCATCATGTCGCCATTGGAAACACCGTAGTACTCCGCGTCGGCGAAGTTCATGTGCACGTGGCGAGCGGCGCGGATGACGCCTTGTTCGAGTTGAACGCTGCCGGCGGGGCCGACCAACACGCACCCGGGCGTGCCGTCGATTTTGCCGCTGTGGCGAACCGGTGCGTTGATGCCCAGTGAGATCGAATCGGTCAGTGCCAGTTCGACTTGGCTGGCTCCACGGGTTGGTCCGAGCACGCGAACGCTGGGGAGCATTCGTTTGCGAGGTCCGACGACCATCACGGTTTGCTTGGCTGCGTAGAAGCCATCTTGGTAGAGGTCTTTGTCAGGTTCCAAAACGCTGCCGCGACCGAACAAGATTTCAACATGCTCGTCAGTCAGGTGGCAGTGGCGAGCGGAAATGCTGACACGCAAGTTCGGTTTGCCATCGACCCAACCCAGAGGTTGTTGTCCGGCGGAAGCGACCGACGGGGCTGGCGGTGCCATGCCCGATTGACGGATCGCGTTGCGAACGAGGGATTCAATGCGTGAACGATCGACAGCCAAGCTCATGAGAGATTCGCGTTGTTCAAGGAATGGGTGGGGGAGGAGTTCGATGGGGACGCGGCCGGAGCCGGCGTCGATGATTTGTGCGGCGACTGGGCCTGCGATGACTGAGTCAACGGGGACTGGGCCAAGCGTAGTTGGACACCGGCGGATTCCAGCCACGCTTTCGCGTCAGAACTCAGCCCGTCGTCCGTGACAACCGTGTCAATCTGTTGCAATTCGCAAATTCGGCTCAAACTGGTTTTTCCGAACTTGCTGTGGTCGGCCAACACGATGCCTCGTTCGGCCGAAGCGAGCATCGCCTTTTCGCTTTCCACCAGCATCATGTCGCTGTTGAAAAATCCGCGAGGCGAGACGCCGGCGACCGACAAGAACGCGGTGGTGACGTGGATGTTTGCCAATTGCGAATCGGCCAGAGGACCGATCGTGACCGAGGTGCGACCGCGAACGCAGCCTCCGATCATGACCAAGTCGATTGAATCGCTGGTGGAAAGCAAATGCGCGACCGGCAGCGAATTCGTCACGACTTGCAGCGGCCGATGGATGATCAGGCGAGCCAATTCGTAAACCGTGCTGCCGCCATCCAGCAAAATGGTGTCGTGGTCGGCGATCAATTCCGACGCGGCTCGGCCGATCGATTGTTTCGCGGCCCAGAAATCGTCGTTTCGGGATTCGAATACGCTGATCGTGTCGGAATCGCCCGTCCAGTAGACGCCGCCGTGGGTGCGACGCGCCAAACCGGCTTCTTCCAGCATTTCCAAATCGCGACGGATCGTCGATTCGCTGACCGACAATTGCGACGCCAGTTCGCCCAAAGCCGCGAATCCGCGGTCTTTGACCAAATCACGCAATCGATCTCGACGTTCGTCGGTGGTCACTGAGTGGGGCGCTGTGGGGATTGGGGCGCTGTAGCGAAGAATCTACCCGGCAGGTCCGTTGCTCATTTGCAAGATTTCTTGCAAGGCGAAAGGTTTCTGCCATCGGCTGGTATTATTCTTTCAAGCCTACACCATTGCAAGCGTCCAATTGTGTGGATTTGGAAAAGATGGGAGGAATGAATGTCGCTACGCGTTGGGCTGGGCGGCGATTTCGGGATTGTCAGTGATAGATACCAACCACCCACTGGTCCGATCGAGCATCTCGAGCGCGTCGATCCCCACTGATTCCCAGATATAGATGGAAGTCTGGGTGGATAGGGTAGAGTTTGAGCCGTCTGGAGCTGTCGCCGCGATCGTGACGTTTGGAAGATCTCTTTCACGAAACAGCTTCAAGGCGGTGAGCAATTGTTGCCGCGTTTCAGCCCATTGCTCCAAAACGTTTCGCTGGATCGCTGAGTCAATCGGCTGCCACACCAGTTTGACTTTCTGCGTTCGATCACCGGCGGATCCATCGGGATTGGTCGGCTCTGGACGCCGGAGCTCGCACAGCCTTCCACCCTCCGCTGCCAATTTTGAGCCATCCAGGTAGACTCGTCGCAGTTGATTGTCTGCGTTGAATTGGTAGACCCGGTCGGGGCCATCGTAGAAAGCCGGTCCACCGCCGGTTCGCCAGCCGACCACCCATTCTCGGCCGCTCGCCCGGTGCAGCAGCCGAGCTCGCTCGGGCAAATTGACGCCCTCCAACAGTAAGTCTTCGCGGTCGTGCGTTTCGCGTGCCATCGTCTTCGGGTTGTTTGTTGGACTGAATACGTGAATTGAACTGTCGCTAACTGTCTCTTTCTATCTTCTTCGTTCGGATGCCCCATGAGTTCTGATTCTTCGATCGATCAGAACGACTTTGCCGTCGAGGATGTGGACACGGCGGCGGTTGTGTGGTGGGAACGACTCGGCAGCGGAATGATTTCGCCCGGAATTGGCTTTGGCATCGTGGCGGGAATTGCCTCGGCGGTGTTGTACACGCTGGCGAACATCTCGCTCCGCAATGCGATCTCGGTGGACCCGTTCATTGTTTCGACCTTCAAAGCGGCTCCGACCGTGTTGGTTCTGACGCCCTATTTGGCGGCGGTCAAAGCCAGCGGACGACCGATTGCGACCAGTCGCCAATGGATTCCGATCTTCATTCCAATTTGCCTGATCGGGCAAGTCATTGGCAACGGCGCTTTCCAGGTGGCTCTTGGCAGCATCGGTTTGGCTGCGTCGGTGCCGATCACGCTGGGATCGTTGTTGATCGGCAGTGCGATTTTGGGCCGGATTCTGCTGAGGGAACCGGTTCGTGCTCGGACGCTTGTTTCGATTGCCACGCTGATCATCGCCGTGATCGTGTTGTCTCAGTCTCGCGGAGTCGAACCAGTCGAGTGGAGTTCATCGTCGGCGGAAGTCTCGGAGGAACCGGTGGACTGGCTGCACTCGCCGATCGTTGGCGCTTTGTGCGCGGTGTCGTCCGGATTGGCCTACGCCGTTTTCAGCACGACGATGCGTTTCACGATGAAACGCGGGATGTTGGCGTCGATGGCGATGTGGATCAGCGGTGTTTCAGGCACGTTGGCGCTAGCCGGTATCGTCGCCGTGAGAACGGGATGGTCGCCGATCGCGGATATCCCACCGGCGATGTGGCAGTCCATGATTCTGGCCGGGATCTTCAATTTCACCGCATTCGTCGCGATTTCGACGGCATTGAAAGTTCTTCCGGTCGTGGCCGTGCACCTGATCAATGCGTCTCAAGTCGCGATGGCGAGCGTTGCCGGTGTGCTCGTCTTTGACGAACCCGTGACCAAGCTGTTGGTGCTCGGCATCTCGTTGACCCTGGCCGGACTGACGATCCTTGCCACCCGGCGGAGGCCGGCTCCGGATCCATCGACCACATTCCAGTCAACCTTTCGTTCGGAATAACCGATACACACGTTAAGACCCGTCGTGCCGTTGCAGAATGCTTGATTGCTGCGACTGCACCTCGGGAAGAACCCAACGTGATGTCACCGACCGCGGAAGAAAATTGACTGTGTCAGAAAAACGCCAACGTTTGGCCGCTTTGTTGATTGCAACAAGCTTGTCGACGTCTTCTTGTCTCGCCACCGTGGCCGTTCAAGCGGACGAACCCAAGATGGCTGCGCCGACGTTGGCCGCACCAGCGATGAGTCTGCCTGAGACGATGCAGTCGCCGAAACAATTGAGTTTCCCGGCATCGAGCGGCGATTCAGCAGCCGCCAAGGCTCAACCCGCGAAGGGATCAGTCGGCATGGTGCCATCCAAGTCGTTCGATGGAATCGACGGACCCGGACCATCCAATGCGATTGAACCGCGAGTGGCCGGGCCCGCCGTGGTCGTTCGCGAAAACAACGATCCAACTCGATCGCATTTGCAGTTCCGTGAGCAGAACGGCAAGTGGAACACGCAAGGCGGGCCGATCGGATCGGCCATCCAATTGTTGCCACCTCAGATCGCTGAGCCTTCCAAGATGGATGAGCCGGTGTTCTTGGGCAACGCGGATGTCATCAGCACCAACGAAACGGTGCAAACGCCACGCATGGTGACTCGCCAAGATGCACGCCTCAACGGCGTCCGCAAGACTTGGGAAGCTGACGGACCTCTGTTCACACAGACCGAGCCATCAATGGTTCTGCGTGGTCCTGAGTCGGCCGAAGCTGAGTTGGAAGCACCGACGAAGGGACAAGTAGCGGACACGCCGCCGGATTTGTTCGATCAAACCAAGATGCCCGCGGAGTTTGATTCGCGTCCGACCAAATCGGTTTCCGATCGACAGAACGCATCGGGATGGAATGATGAAGACAAACCAAACACGACCCAGTGGAATGCTCGGCGGAATGTCGACCGGGTCACACCGCTTCGCGATCCAGTGCCATCGACCACCATGGCGCCGATTGGCAGTGGTGCCCTGCCCGCTCGCACGTCCCCGTCTTTGCAATCACCCGCTCTGCAGTCGCCAACCCGGTCGCCGGTTCAAGCAGAATCGTTGCCGAGTCTGCCGGCTTTGAACGCGCCGTCGTTCCAAGCACCGCAGGTGAACGAACCGATCGACGATCTGCCACAAAAGGTTGACGAGCTGACCAGCAAGATTGAAGAGCTGACTGAACAACTGAACGCTCTGAAGTCCAGCAAACCGCAGCCAATCGAAAAAGCTGCGCCGGACAAAGCAACGCCCGAAAAGGTCAAAGCAACACCGGCCGCTCCGAAGATCCAGGCTCCGGCCAACGTCATCCCGCCGAGCATTCCGCAGAAGCGATCGGCAATCGAAACGTTGCCGGAAATGAAGCCGACTGATGTGTTGGAGGAATTGCCGTCGTTGAAGGATGCTCGGTCGTCGGTCTCGCAAGAAACCGTCGGAAGTGGATTGCAAGGCGGTCAGTTGTGGTTGGAGGCACCGAAGTCGCTGACGGAACCGAAGTCGGCGATGAAGCCAAAATCGTTGGAGGTCGAGCTCGATTCGGCGGACAACAGCGAAGTCGATGCAGCTCGCAAATTGAACGAGAGCATCGCGGAACAGCTTCGCCGCGAGGAGGCTCGCGATCGGATGCAAATTCAAAACCGTGACGAAGACGTCTCCTTGCAACCTGCTTCGCCACGACGCTCGACCAACGAGTCATCACGATTGAATTCGGCGAAGCGTGGTCAAGGGATCTTTGATCAGGAAGAGTCCGACAAGCTCTCGCGTGTGCCGCTGCAACCGGTCGAACGCGATCGACTGATGCCGCTCGAGGATGCACCCGCCGGATCGGTTAGCTTACGAGACATTCGCGGCAACGATCTGGACGAAGCTGATTTGGAAGATCTGTACGATGCCGAATCCAAAGCCGCCGAATCAGACGCTCTCGCTGAAAAGGACGATTCAGCGGAGCAGCGACGTTTGCGTTTGGCTCAACTTGATGCGACCGGTCGAGCGAAAACTCACAGCGGAAAGGGTGCTGCACCGAACTTGAGCACCGGTGTGATGCGGATGCAGAAACCGATCGTTCAGTGTCTGCAGCATTACTATGGTCAACGTGAGAAGGCCGACGGACGCAGCAATTGGGGCATGATGCATGCCGTGATGGTGTTCGGCCCCGACACTCGTTTGATCGCTCGCGGTCGCGACTACAGCACGATCGCTTGGATGGCTGGCAACAACGTTTGTCGCGGTCAGCGACTGATGGAAGTCGAAGGCGGAAAAATCAAGGCTCGTGAGGGCGTCGGGCTGCAAGGGCACCAAGCCCAGTGGTTGGCCGTGCTCGCGATGGCTGGCGTGCCAAGCGACTATCCGTTGTACGTGGATGGCGAAAAGTTCAGCGTTGCTGATCTGGTCAAAGTCGAAGCGTCCAAGTGCAAGGAAGGCGAAGAACTCACGTTCAGCCTGATCGGGTTGTCGCACTACTTGGACACGGAAACGAGTTGGGTCGGTGCCGATGGCGAGCGTTGGGATTTCTCCCGTTTGATCGCTGCGGAACTGGATCAACCCGTGGTCGGTTCGGCTTGTGGCGGAACGCACCGCTTGATGGGGTTTGCTCACGCGTTGCGGAAGCGGCGTTTGGAAGGCCAACCGATCGATGGGCAGTGGGCTCGCGCGGAGCAGTTCCTCGATGACTTCGTCGATTACACCCTGCGTTTGCAGAACCGTGACGGTTCGATGAGCACGGATTGGTTTGAGTCACGCCAGGACAACGGTGACTTGGATCGCAAGGTGCAAACGACCGGGCACATGGTCGAGTTCTTGCTCACACATTTGCCGGACGAGAAGTTGTTGGAACCCGAAGTGTTGCGTTCGGTCACGTTCTTGTTGAACGCGATGTTGAAGGGACGCAACAACGATTGGTCGATCGGCCCCAAGGGGCACGCTTTGCGATCGTTGGCATTGTTCCATCAACGGGTTTACGGCGAACCAGCTCCGCTCGCGAATTCACGCAGCGTCGCAAGACAACGCCAACCAACCCGCCGATCCCGCTAAAGGTCGCGTAGCCATTATCAAACCCACGTAGGCCATGTCCCACATGGCGTTGGGTGAAATGCCGGGACCACCGACGCTCGCGAAAGAGCGTGGTTGGTTGTCACGCCTCGCTTCTTTCGAAGCATCAGCTCGATCGCCAGGTACAACCTGGCCTACGATGGTTGTGGCACGAATTCGCGAAGCCGGATTCGCGGGAATTCGGACGTCGCTCACGTAGGCCATGTTTCACATGGCGATCGGTGAAATGCCGGGACCACCGACGCTCGCGAAAGAGCGTTGGTTGGTGGACGCCTCGCTTCTTGCGAAGCATCGGTTCGGTCGCCAGGTACAACCTGGCCTACGATGGTTGTGGCACGATTTCGCGTAGCCGGATTCGCCGGAATTCGGACGCTACGCGAACGCGTTCTACTTCTGATTGCTGAGGATGTAGTTCAGCAGCTCGAAGACCTCGTCCTCCGTGTACTGATCGAGCAAAGCCTTTGGCATCATCGAGGTCGATGTCTTGACCATCTGCTCAATCTCATCCTGCTCAATCACGGTGGGCTCTTTCGCTTCCGCATTGGCCAGCACCTTCACGACGTCGTCGGTTTCTTCAACCAACAAACCCGAGAACGTTTGCCCGTCGGCGGTCAGAACCAAGTGCATTGCGTACTTGTCGTCGATGCGGTCAGACGGATGCAGGATCTCCTTCAACACCTCACGCGAATCGCCTTTCCATTTGCTGACGACTTCGTCGAGTGCCGGACCGATCTGGCCGCCTTTTCCAGCGACTTGGTGGCAGCTCGCACAGGTGGCCTGTTCGAAGATCTTCTGCCCGATTTCCGCGGTTCGACCACGCAAACCCTCAGTCAGCTCGTCGCCGGCGAAATCGTCGATTGTCCAGGCTTGCACAAACGAACGATTGTTTCCGATCGGATCAGCGGGCTCGAAAGGATCGGCGTTGTAGGCATCGAGGTCTTCGACGACGACCATCACACCGTACATCCGGTACCAGTGTTGAGGGAACGTGCAAACGTAGGGGTACTCACCGGGTTCGGTGGGAGCCGTGAACGTCAACGCTTCCTTTTCGTTGGAGGCAACCAGGTCAGTGCTGTGTAGCACCAGTTCGGAGTCAGGGACGTATTGCTTGCCCTGGAATCCACCGCGAGGTCCGGCTTGCAAACCAAGTTCGGCCACCTTTTTCAGTTCACCAGGGACGGTGATGACCAAGTTGTGCGGCATGCCGTCGTGGTTTTCCAAGACAACTTGCACGGGGCGTCCCGCTTCGACAGCGAAATAGGGCAAGTCGTAACGCATCTCTTCATCGACCGTTTTGATACGGACCAAACGCACCGTGATCTCACGCAGACGATCGCGAAATTGTTTGGCGGTCTTGGTCGGCAATTTGGCGATGGCTCGGTCGGCGACTTGCATCGCGTCGATGAACGAGTCGCTGGTGCGGTTTCTCGCCTTGGTTCGCTCGGCAAAGTTGACAAGATAGCGAGCCAACTTCAGCGACGTTTCAGGCTGGTAGGCTTTCTTCGGAATCGCGAGCAGCGTGGCAATCCCGTCTTCGCGAAAACTTTCGCAGGCTAGTTTGCCGACCCGTTCAAACGTATCGTTCCAGTCTCCAGGAATAACGGCCAGCGTTCGAATGGCGGCGGCAACGACTTCTTTTTTGTCGCTGTTGGACATCAGATCGACGACTCGTCCCCGTTGCGATTCACGATCCAGTCGATCGGGAAGCATCGCGACGCCAGTCAACCAATTGACCTTCGCCGCATCGGATCGCTTTGCTAGTTCGAACGATGCGACGTCATCACCGGCAACAATCAATCCAGCCAACGCAATCGGAGCGATGGCGGCATCGCCTTTTCGAGCGGCTGCGGTGAATCGGTCCTGCAACGATTCCAAGTTGCCAGCGGGAAGCTTCAACAACATGTTCGACAACCCGCGAGCGGCTCGCAAGTTGACGTCTCGTTTGGATTTGTTCTTCCAGTCCAAGTTCTCGATGACGCCGAGCAAGACATCGCCGGGGTCGGAGTCTTGCAGGGCCACCAAGGCGTCCAGTGCGGCACGTCGGTCTTGGTCGCCAACTTCGCCTCGAGCCAAAATCGCGGCATGCAGCGGTTCGTACTTGGGATCTTTGGAATCTCGTGGAACCGCCAACAGAGCCGGCGTCGACAGACGTTCGATTTGGTACGAAACGATCTCTGGTGAAAGGTCAAAGAAGACTGGCAACGCGGCGTTGTACGGAGCAATCTTGCTGCCGTGGCCGTCGAACGTCGCACCGGGATCGGTCAACAGGTGGACTTGATCAACCTCGTATCCGACCTGAGGTTGAATGTGACCGGCGTGAGCGTGGGCCGTCTGACTTTTCGCGTTCTTATCCTCTGGCAGATACGGAGCACGACTGGCGATGACCTGTTCGAAACGCTGCATCGTTTCTTCGAGAGCGTAGTCGAGATAGTGATCCATCGGCATCTCTTTGACACGCAATGCCGCTCGGATCAAGCGATCTTGATCGTCCAACGCCCAGGGTTCGCCGAACGCGTGCGAAATGCCACGCAGAGCTTCCATGCGAACACGCGGATGTTCATCGGTCACAAGTTCTTCGTAACGCTGAGTCGTGTCTTCAATTCCGGCCCAATAGGACAGCACGCGGGTGGCGGCACTGCGGGCTCGATGATCGTCGCTAGCGAGTAATTCCGTCAGGAGTTCTTCATGGACCATGTTGTGGGCTTGATGAAGCCAAAGCAGTTCCAGCAAATCATGATCGTCGCCCTTGCTTTCTCTAAGTCGTTGCAATTTGGCTTGTGCGCTCCATAGAACATCGTCAGTTGGTCGAACATGCAGTTCTCGACGGACACGGTAAGCGTGTCGTTGGTTCTTGCGACCAACATCCGAGCACAATTGATCGATCAGGTCAGGCGTGCTGGTCTCCGCGATCACAGGGAGCTTCACCAGCGGACGTTCTTTGTGAGTCAAACGCCAGATGCGGCCGTGGCTATGGTCGCGGCTTGGATCACGCAAGTTGTGTTGCAGGTGACCGATCAAGGCGTTGTGCCAATCGATGATGTAGAGCGATCCATCAGGAGCGATCTCGATGTCGACGGGACGGAAGTTTCCATCGCCACCACCGACCAACATCGGTTCCTCAGTGCCTTCGTAGCCAGAGTCCTTTTCCACGACTTCGTGTCGAAGCACGGCACGGTCACCGATCACGTTCGTCACTAGGAAGTCGCCTTGAACGTCATCGGGGAAGTGCTCGCTGCTCAGGAAGCGACACCCAGCCAGCGGGCGAATTCGTTTTGGGTAGAACGTTTGGTAGTCGACCAATCCATCGTCGTATCCTTGCTCTCCGGCAACGCGGCGATGTTGGGAACCACCCGGGTGCTTGATCGGGTAGTCCAGTCGTGTGCTGATCCCGGTTGCCCAGTAACTTTTGCCAGGCGAAGCGTCACCGATGAAGTCTTGTCCCCATTCGTTGAATCCGAAACCCCAAGGGTTTGCGAACGCGAAGTTCACGTGAACGCCGAATTTCTTCGTGCGAGGATCGTAACGAAAAACACCACCCTCCAAGTTTCGTGTCAGTCCGTAGGGACTTTCAATTTGCGTGAACTTGAACGTCCCTTCTTGGGCATAGAGATGCCCGCCGGGACCAAAGTCAAACGCGGCCAGGCCGTGGTGCGAATCGGCGGTGTCAAAGCCAACGATTGCCCGAGTTCGCTTGTCCGCGACATCGTCGCCATCAGTGTCTTCTAAAAACAAAATGTCGTGTTGCCCGCCAACGAAGACGCCACCACGTCCGATTTCGAAACCGGTCGGTTGGTGTAATCCGCCGGCGAACGTTTTGCACTCGTCCGCGTCGCCGTCACCATCGGTGTCTTCCAGGATCAACAGTTTGTCGTCCATCGGCGACTTCGGTTGCCAGTGCGGGTAGCTCGGCATGGTCGAGACCCACAGTCGGCCTTTGGAATCAAAATCCAGTGCGACCGGGTTGGCAAGTTCTGGGAACTGTTGCTCGGAAGCGACCAGTTGAATCTCGTAGCCATCCAGCAACGTGAACGTTTTGAGTTGTTCGTCGGTCGTCAGGTATTCCAACGATCCAAGCTTCCCGCGTTTCGCGTTCGGATCATCTGGACCACCCACGTTGGTTTTGGGGATGATGAACGGCAGCGTGTTGGAATCATCGATCGGTTCGCTGATGTTCTCGCCACCGGCGATCGCCCACACTCGAGCGTCTCGGTTGGCGGTCATTTGATCGAGAATCTCGAGTTCGCGGTTCATGACCGAACGGTTGTTGTAGGTTCCGTCGCTGCCCGCGCTGCCTCGTTTGCCATAGATCGAATAACCGTTGACCGCGCGGTAGCGATTGAACCAATGAAAGTTCTTGTCCGCGACAGCGGCCAGCAAGTCTGGGTTGACTTCGTTCGGTCTCTCAAAATCCCCGAGTAAGCCACCAACTAGTATCGGTGCCAACAGACCGTAGCCGCTTGAGTTGAGGTGACCTCCGTCAAGCGTGTATTGAAATGGGCTAAGGTCAAATGCTTGTTGGGTTCGAGTGAACAAGTCGACGAAGGCAACGCCGCGTTTTTTTGCCACCGCATTCATCGCGCGAGCGATCTTGCTTAATGCTTGATTACGAGAGTCCGCCGGCGGCAAGTTGGGATCCCGGGTTTGCTCAAAGGCAATGGGTGAGATCAGCGCGATGCGCGGGTTGCTCTCTCCGTTGTAGACCTGCGACTGAGTGTGTTGGATCAGTTCGTCGAGTTCTTTTCTGAAGTCACGCAGGACTTTTTTGTGATCCAATCCTTCGCCGAGTCGAAACGATTCGTTGTAGCCGAAGAACATGAGCACAACGTCCGCGCCGCTGTGCGTGAGGTGTTCGTCGGGCGATCCAAAGTCCAAGCTTCGCAATCGGATCTTGGGTTCATCCCCCGGCGCGCACAGGTTTCGGATGGTCAGATCCAAATCAGGTCGCACGGCATGCAAGAGCGTTTCAAACTGATTCTCATGTTGCATCCGTTCGCCGAGCGCGTTGCCGATCAGACAAACGTGGTCGCCTGGTCGAAGTTCCAACGCGGGCGGTTGGGCCTGGACGATTGCGGGAGAGAAAACAAACACCAGCGCCGCGGAGGCGAAGAGATGGCGAAGTACTGTCATCGGTTGGGGATTCACAAGACAGGAGGTGGGATGATGGCAAGGCATGCACGGTCGCCAGATGGCGAGCCAGCACGCAATTTACAACAGCCGCGTGAGCGACGTGTTTATCAATCAAGATTGTTACACGACTTCGATGAATTCGTGTTGTGTGTCCCGAAGGATTGCTGGGCGATTTTGAGGATTTGACGCCGCGTTTTCAACGATCACCTCCGGATATCCGAAGGTGGCGGAATTCGTTCGCGAAGAGGAGCGAATTGCGTCGTGGTGAGGTGGTCAACGACGCGGTCGCGAGCTCACGGTCGATCTAGGTGATCAAGGTGTTGTTGGATCAGACCTTTCGGATCTGGATTGAAGGGCAGTCGAAACAATTTGGAGTTCATTGGGTACGGGTTGCCCGCCAACGCATTGACGTGCCGCACCATGTTGAAAATATGCAAGGCTTCTGTTGGTGACTGACTGAGTTCCAATGTTCTTTGAAAAGTCGGGCGAGGATCTGCAACTTGCAGGATCGCGGCGAGTTGAGCGGCTCGTGCCGCAACCAGTGGCTCGGTATCGAGCGTTCGGCGGTGCAGCAATTTGATGAACGTTTCGTCCGCTGCCATGTCGTGATTGGCCGATCGATTCCATGCCGCGATGGAACTCGCCGCGACCAAGGCCCAGTATCGCTCCAGCTTGTCTCCGCTGTTGATTGCCGACAACAAAGCCTTGTTGGCTTGATCCCATGGCATGACCGCGATGTTGGCGGTGTCGATATAGTTTGCGATCTCGTTCGATAGACGCTTGCCATTTTCGACCGGGGCGTCAATGACTTTTAGCATGCCGGCTTCGGTCAGAAAGCCGAGGTCATTGGTTTGCTTCAGATGTGCGTTCAACTTCGCACGCAATTCCGTCAGTCGATCGCCGTGGGCAGGATCACTCGCCAAGTTGTTCACTTCATGCGGATCGTCCGCCAAGTTGAAGAGCAACTCGGGTGGACGCGGTTTGAAGAACTGACTTTGGACGTTGTTGAGTTTGCCGGTGTGATACCGATCTCGCCATTGTTGGTAGGCTAGCATCTTGTAGCGGTAGTCGGCCCACATCGCGTCCGGTTGAAACGATTCAAAGGAGCGAATCAGTTTCCAGTCGCCAACGCGAATCGAGCGAACGAGATCGTATTTCTCGTCCATCCGGTCGGCGTAGCCAAACGTGGTGTCTCGCGTGTCGACTTTGGCGGAATCGATTCTCGGTCCGAGAAAAGCTTTGCCATCGATTGGGCCGGCTTTGTCCAATCGAACACCCGCCAAATTCAGCACGGTGGGGGCAAAGTCGATGAACGACACGAAGCCTTTGGTCCGAGATCCCAACTCTCGATCGACCAGGTTGCGGTAGTTGTTTGGAACACGAACGACCAGAGGCACGTGCAGCCCTGATTCATAGATGTAGCCTTTCCCGCGAGGCAGCACGCCACCGTGGTCACCGAAGTAAAACACAAACGTGTTCTCTAGTTCGCCGGCCTGTTCCAGCTGAGCGATCACGCTGGCGACTTTCTCGTCGATGATGCTCATCCGATCGCGATAGAACGCGGCCGTGTGCCGGAAGACTTGTGTGTCGGGAAAGTAGGGTGGCAGCGATACGGTTTTCTGATCGAAGTCAGTTGGCTTTTGCAATGCGTCGACACCGAAGTGCAATCGGCCTTCGTGTGAATCAGCAAACGTGACGACGTGGAAGAAAGGTGTGTCTTCGGACGGTCGGTTTTTCCAAGACGCTTTTCGCGAGGAGTCATCCCACGGCTGCATACGCTTTTTCGCGTTGTAGTCTTCTTTGGAGTTGTTGGTCGTGTAGTAACCAGACTGTCGAAGCCAGGCCGGGAACATTTCGACTCCCTCAGGCAGCGTGGCCAATTCAGTGCGTCGATGAAATTGAGTTCCAATCCGAGGACCGTAGCACCCGGTGATCAAAGTGGTTCGCGCGGTGGAGCAAACTGGCGCGTTGCTGAACGCTCGATCGAACGTTACCCCGTGAGCCGCCATGGCTTCGATGGCGGGAGTCTCGACGCCGGTTTCGTCGAAGTGTTTCAAGTAGTGCTTGGAATTGTCTTCCGACATGATCCAAACGATGTTTGGACGAGAGGCCGAATCAATGTTTGTTGACTCTGGTTGTGCGAGAGCGACCGCGGGAGCAACGAATAGAATCGCCATCGAACAAGTGACGGCGTGGAACGTCGACTGAAACATCTTGGGCAAGACCTTTGGGTTCGAAGGCGGGGCCGGTCAGGATGGTGGGCGTCGATATGATGCAAACGCGAACGAGTGGGACGTTCATCGGTGCGACCGGATGCCCCCCAATGTATCAGCTTGCGTTCACCAATCCGTGGAATCACGGCCGTTGGAGACCGAAATGCTTTGCCTGGCACCGAACAACTCGTCGCACCGGAATGATCTGGCGTACGAGCCAAATCGGTGCGACTGATGCATTTTCTCGTTGGCGGATTCGAATTGTCCGAGTGTTGTTTGTAATCGCGGGTGCTACCCAGTTTCGCGAAATGAAACAGAATGGGCGCCTCAGTGACCGGCACATCATTTTCCGCTTTCGATCCATCCGAGCTCCGAATGAATCCTCTTTTTGACACCCACGCTCATTTGAATTCCAAGGACTTCGACGAGAATGTGGCCGAAGTGGTTGAGCGTGCTCGTCAGGCTGGCTTGGTCGGCATCGGTGTCATCGGGATCGATCTGGCGACCAGTCGCCGAGCGGTTGAGCTGGCAGCGGAGTTCCCGGACATGATCCATGCCGTCGTCGGGATTCAGCCCAATTCAGTCGCTGAATCTTCCGAAGGCGATTTCGCGGAAATCGAAAAGCTGGCTTCGGCCCCAGGAGTTCGCGGGATCGGTGAGACCGGCCTGGATTGCTACTGGGATGACACCCCGATCGAGCAGCAACAGGCTGCGTTTGATCAGCACATTGAGTTGGCATGTCGATCGAACCTGCCAATGGTCATTCACATGCGAGAAAGCGGCGAGCTGATCGCGGAACAACTCGCCCGGCAATCGCAGCTCCCGGCGGCGGTGATGCACTCGTTCACCGGTGATTGGGAATTGGCCGAGTGTTGCTTGGAGATGGGGCTGATGATCAGTTTCGCTGGGATGGTCACTTTCAAGAAGAGCGACGATCTTCGGGAGGTGGCCAAGCGGGTTCCCGAGGACCGATTGCTGATCGAAACCGATTCGCCGTATTTGTCGCCCGAACCGCTGCGGGGAAAACGGCCGAACGAGCCCGCCCGGGTGGAGCACATCCTGCGATGTTTGGCTGACGTGCGGAATGTGCCAACCTCGAGGCTGGCGGAAGCGACGACTGCCAACGCGAGGCGATTTTTTCAGCTGCCGTGAATCCTGCGGGCTGGGTTCGATAAGATTAGGGCATCGGTACGATGCCATGAAGCGGCCGCTAGGATCTGATTTGATGTGCCGAATCGATTGATTCTGGATTCCCGAATGAGATCTTCATCAAACCTTCAACGAAACGGCGGTTTGTGGGTGGTGCCAAACTTCACATCTTCCACGAAACTACACGCGAATCGGAAGATATGAATCTCCTCTCAAAACGCAGCATGCGGACGAATGTCAAAAACCAAAGTTCTCATCGTTGAAGATTACCGGCCGTTGGTAGAAACGCTGGAGTACCAGCTGAAACGAGCTGGCTACGAGGTCTATCGAGCTGCCGATGGACGGGAGGCTCTCAACCAAGCCAAGCTGTATTTGCCCGACGTGGTGGTTTTGGACGTCGACCTGCCAGTATTGAGCGGTGTGGAGGTCTGCAAGCAACTGCGATCAGATGCGACGACGAAAGACACGCTGATTCTGATGCTCAGTGCACTGGGCGAAGAGTCCGACCAGGTCGTCGGATTTGCTGTCGGAGCCGACGATTACGTCGTCAAACCCGTGGAGAGCTACAAAGTGCTGCTCCAGCGGATCAAAGCCTTGCTGCGTCGTCGCGAACCCAGCATGGACGACGCGGACGCGATTTCGCGATGCGGCGTGACGGTCGATCGCCGGCGTTTCGTCGCGACGATCGAGGGTGAAGCGGTCAAGCTGACCAAGAGCGAGTTCCGATTGCTCGACACCCTGATCCGCCAACCCGGCCGGGCTTTCGACCGCAGCGAGCTGGTCGACGCGGCCCTGGGCGAAGACACCATGGTGCTAGAGCGAACCATCGACGTCCACGTGCGAGCCCTCCGTAAAAAAATGAACGAACACGCCGATTTGGTGGAAACCGTCCGCGGAATCGGGTATCGATTTCGGGAGGAGTAGGGCTTTCGACCTTTCGGGGCGGTGGAGGATCTTCGCGAAGCTGGTGAAGGTTTGCGGCGTGCGACTCTCGGTGGGGGATCACCGAGCTACGGTTGAGGCGTCTGGGCTTCTAACAAATAGCCACCTGCGATCCGCAGTTTGTTGGCGGCGCTTTCTTCGATCGTTGTGGATCCGTCGAGTGTGAGGCGGTGGATGTGGTTGATTTGCCAGCCGCTATTTTTGAGATCCGCGATGAGTTCTCGGCGTGAGTAGCGATGCAGGAACATATCGGGGAGGCCTCGGTAGGCGTAGGTTGCGTCGCCGAATTCGTGCTCGCGGCTGACGATCGATTTCAGCAAGCTTTTGGCGAGCAGCCGTTTTCCGCCGGATTGGGCCAGCGATGCGTAGCGGTTGTGGACGTGCAGGAGGAACTTCCCGCCTGGTCGGACAATTCGTGAAGTATGCCGCAGGACGGCCCGGCGATTCTCTCTGCCTTGGATCATGCCCAAGGTGCTGAACAAGCAAACCGCACTCGCCGCTGAGTTGTCGGCCAAGCAATCGAGCTGGACCAAGTTGGCTCGCAAAGGAACAATCGATCCTGTTCTCTGAGAGGTCGATTCCGCCTGGGTTCGTTTCGCACGCTCGACAACGTGATTGAGCATGGATTGAGACAAGTCGATCGCGAGCACGTTGCGGCCCAGTTGCGACAACTCGGTGGCCGCTCGGCCGGTTCCGCAGCCTAAATCGAGCACCCAATTTTCTCGATCAGAAAAAACTTTTTGGCCGGTCCGCTCAGCTTCCCCCTCGGTAGATTCCGCTGGCTGCTGACTGGAATCGATAGATTCAAACACCTGGCGCAAGATCGTCTGGTCCAGCGCACAGAGCGGCGTCTCCGCCACAAAAGCATCGTAGTGGTTGGCGATGGACCCTTGTTGGACGTATCGCCATGTTCCCGGTGCGACCCCCGCTGGGCGACGCCATTGGGATTGTTCGATTCGGGCGGATGATTCCCGTCGATCGTGATGCGAGGACTCGGCTGGTGAAGTAATTTTTTCGGGCCGAGGATCGGTCATCGTGGGTGGTTCGAGGTCAGTGGAATGGTTCGGGGGCTGTTTCAAAATGGACTCGCGATCTTATAATCCGCGCCCGCAGCGGACTGGGTGACTGTTTCGCCCGCCGCTTCTCTCCATCTTTGTTCCACGAGACAGGAATACGAAATCAGTGGCTATTAAAGTAGCAATCAACGGCTTTGGCCGAATCGGACGTTTGACTTTTCGCAACCTGATGGAGCGAAGCGACGAGTTCGAAGTGGTCGCGATCAACGATTTGACCGACAACCGCACTTTGGCCATGTTGCTGAAGTACGACAGCATTCACGGACGTTTTGACGGCACCGTCGAATACGACGACACTTCGTTGACCGTCAACGGCAAGAAGATCGTCGCCCTGGCTGAGCGTGACCCACGCAACTTGCCTTGGAAAGACCACAACGTCGATATCGCCATCGAGTCGACCGGCTTCTTCACCGCACGCTCCACCGCCGACAAGCCTGGCTACGACAGCCACTTGGCCGCTGGTGCAAAGAAAGTTGTGTTGTCCGCACCAGCCAAAGACGGTGCCGACCTGACCTGCGTGTTGGGCGTCAACGACGACAAGCTTTCAGCCGATTTGAACTGCGTCAGCAACGCTTCTTGCACCACCAACTGCTTGGCTCCCGTCGCCAAGGTTCTGAACGATTCGTTCGGAATCGAATCGGGCTTGATGACCACCGTTCACGCATACACCAACGACCAAAACGTTCAGGATCAGCCTCACGCTGACTTGTATCGTGCACGTGGTGCTGCTCAGAACATCATCCCAACCAGCACCGGTGCTGCGAAAGCCGTTGGTTTGGTGATTCCTGAATTGCAGGGCAAGTTGACCGGTATCGCCATGCGAGTTCCAGTGCCAACGGGCAGCGTGGTCGACTTGACCGTCAACCTGAGCAAGGAAGTCACCAAGGAAGACATTAACTTGGCGATCCAGACCGCAGCAGAAGGCCCGATGAAGGGCATTCTGTTCTACGCTGTCGACCCAATCGTCAGCAGCGACATTGTTCACGACCCACACAGCAGCATCTTCGCAGCTGACTTCACCCAAGTCCTCGGCGACAAGGGCAAGATGGCCAAAGTCGTGTCGTGGTACGACAACGAATGGGGCTACTCGAGCCGTACCGCTGATTTGTGCAGCAAGCTCGGAAAAATGCTCTAAGATCGCCTTTGGCGATTGCCACTAGCTTCTAGCGATTAGCCAGAAGCTTTTTGAGCGAATTCCTCGGACGTGGTGATACAATCACCGCGTCCGTTTTTCATTTTACGGCTGCTAGCCAATCGCTAGGAGCTAATAGCTAGAAGCTTTTCAAATGTTCTTTGATCGCGTTGAAATTGAGTTCCAAGCCGGCAAGGGCGGCGATGGCTGCATGAGCTTTCGCAAGGAGAAGTACGTTCCCAAGGGCGGTCCCGACGGTGGAGATGGCGGCCGGGGTGCGAGCATCGTTTTGGAAGCTCGCCTGGGCGTGAACTCGTTGGCCCAATTCGCGACCCGAAAGTTCTTTCGAGCTGAAAAGGGTGGCTTCGGCATGGGCGCCCTTCGCCATGGCAGAAAGGGCCGAGAAATGCGTCTGTTTGTTCCTTGCGGGACGAGCATCATCGATGCGAAAGACGGTTTCGTCATCAAAGATCTGACGCAGGTCGGCGAAGAATTTGTGATCTGCCGTGGTGGCAAAGGCGGTCACGGGAACGCTCGGTTCAAAACGCCGCAGAACCAAGCACCACGAGAACGCGAACTGGGCCAGCCCGGCGAAACGCGACACGTGATCATGGAACTGAAATCGATCGCCGATGTGGGGCTGATCGGAAAACCAAACGCTGGTAAAAGCACCCTGCTTTCGCGAATCAGCAGTGCTCGACCTGAGATCGCGGATTATCCGTTCACGACGAAGTATCCCAACCTTGGAATCGTCGACGTCGATATCGAACGATCGTTCATCCTGGCTGACATTCCCGGTTTGATCGAAGGGGCGAGCGAGGGCATTGGGCTGGGACACGAGTTCCTTCGTCATGTCGAACGCGCCGGGTTGCTGGTTCACTTGATCGAGCCCACTCCGGTGGACGGAAGCGATCCGATTCAAAACTACGTCGCGATTCGTGAAGAGTTGCAGCACTACGACGAGACGCTCGCCGATCGTGATGAATTGGTTGTGATGACCAAGTGCGAATTGGACCCGGATGGCGAAGTTCGTGAGAGATTGCAGGCTTCCTTTGATGAGCACCCCGCCAACCACGCTCGCGACCTGCGTTCCATCAGTGCCGCAACCGATGTGGGACTGAAAGAACTGGTCGGCGAAATCATGGATCGAGTCGCCAAGCGTCGCGAAGAAATGATTGAAGCTGGCATCACACCCACTTTGATTCGCCAAGACGACGCTCCCGCGACACCCAAGAAAGAACGTCGCCTGCCACCTCACAAAGCCGCCGCGACGGAAGGTTTGTCGGACGAAGTGCAGGCACAGGATATCCAAGGTGCCGCCACGCTATCTGACACCGGCAAAGTCGTGCCTGGCGAACGCCGCGATCGTTCGTCTTGAAGCAGTCGGCAGGAATATGGCAGACGAGCAGTCCCCCGCGAATGAGCAACAGCTCCATGATGAATCGCCTTGCGATGTCGTGATGGTGCGAGTTGGCATCGATGTTGGCAACACCGCGATCAAGGTTGTCACCGAGTTCTCAGTAACCGACGAAACGGTGCAGCGGAACAAGACGCGAGGTCCTCAGCTTCGATCGATTTCGCTGCGAGATCCAGAGTGGATCACCAAGTGCGTCAAGCACCTGCAAACGCTGGCGGAGCAGGTTGCCGCTTGCGAATCTCGCGACTGCGAATCCGTTTGCTTTGACGTTCGAGTCGCGAGCGTGAATCGAGGCTCGGCGGAGCCGTTGGTGGTTGCTCTGGATGAGGCATTTTTCCAGTGCATTCGCGTACGTTTTGTGACGCACGAAGACGTTTCGATGCCGATCGATGTGAACTTTCCCGAACGCGTTGGGATCGATCGATTGCTCGGAGCGGAAGCCGCATTCCGACGTCACACGGCACCGTTGATTGTGGTCGACGCCGGAACCACGGTGACGGTCGATTTTGTTTCCGCCGAAGGAGTGTTTCGCGGTGGAGCCATTCTGCCTGGATTGGAAATGCAGACCGCGGCCCTCGCGGCCGGCACGGATGCGTTGCCCAAACTCGATTGGGCGTCCCACCGATGTCGCGAGATGCCTGAGGGGCCAGGCCGAGACACGGTTGCCGCGATGCGATTGGGCGTGCTCGCGTCGGTCGCGGGTGCTGTCGAACGATTGCTTCGGATCTACGGCGGTGCGGCGACCTTGGTCGTGACCGGTGGCGACGCGGGATGTTTGGTGGATGCCTTGCCAGCGGAATGCGACGCGGTGGAAGAGCCTCATCTGGTCGCTCAAGCCCTGCTGGATCTGATGCGGCACGAATAAGCGACGAAGCTATTGCCGTTGAGAGCCCCCTAATGAGGGTCTTCGGGCGCGTCACATGCTCATCGCATTTCAAGCTCCATTCTTTGATGGACATGGCTGTTCGAGTTTCGCTAACAGGCGATTGGTTCCCTTGTTTGGGACCATGTGATCGAGCCCCACTGAGCCAAACCCTGCCGGTTATTCAGGCTCCAACGGTTGCACGATCGCCTGGTAGTTCGCGCAAACCTTTTTGAGCAGGAAAGCTTTTCCGGCATGGTCGACGAGGACGAAAGCAATCCTTGTCGACAGGCGGTCGCAACGAAGTTTTGGCAAGCTGAAATCGCAGCAACAAACGATAGCCAACACGTGCACCGCCGAAGACTGGCACCGATGGATCGCGTCTCATTGCTTTCCCCTCCCTAGCAATCGATGCGTGCACTGCGATGCGGCGGCCCTCTCGTCCAAGGATCCGGGCGAGACCCGAGGGGCCGCCGCCAGATTGATCGCAATCACGTATTGAAAGCAAGTCGAACACACTGGCGAACCCTACCATGATGGATCCTTTGCAATCCCTCGAAGAATTCGCGTCGATGACGTCCGAATTCGGAGACCCCGATTTCAACCCCGCACCCGCGAAGCCTCGTGCTTCGTTCTTGTTGGTCGTGTCCGCTCACAGCACGTCGCTGACCGATGGTCGTTGGCAATTTGTGATCGAGACTTCGGACGGCAAACCCGTAATGGAAGCAGACGACCAAGAGTTCGGCGACTTGAACCGATTGTCGTTGCTGGCGGCGGTGCGAGGGCTTGAGGCAATCGACGGGCCCTCGGGCATCACCTTGCTCAGCCACAACCGATACCTGATTCGATCACTGACGGATTCATTGCCGAGATGGCGACGCAGCGATTTCGTTTGGGATCACTTTGGCCGTCGCGTTGAAGTCCAACACGCTGATCTGTGGCGGCGCGTCGATCACGCCTTGGGAATTCACGAGGTTCAAGCGTGCTTGGTGACGTCGCGTTTGGTCAGTCGCAAACCCGATCATGTCGCGCCAGACGGTGCGATTCCCGCGGCCGAAGTCGACGCTTCCGTTGCCCGCGGATCCACCAAGTTGAATGACGACTGGTCAAGAATCGACCAACCTCACTCCGGCCCACCAGCACCGAAATCCAATCGCGCGGTTCCAACCGCCAACGATCGACTGCGTGACTGGTTGCTGAGCACCGCAATTTCGGCCAACGGAATCCAACGATCCAATCCAATCAAAACGTCCTGATTTCAGGCGTGTTTTCGCATTTTCGAACTCATTTCAATCAATTCACTCGTAGTCCAGCCATGAATTCGCAGCTTTCATTATCGACCATTCAGTCACTCGTGGATGGCAGTGTGGCGAACCCGGGTAGTTTGTTGGGCCGTCACCCTGTCAACTATCGGGGACGAGAAGCCACGTCCGTTCGCGTTTTGGAACCCAACGCAGAATCCGTGTGGCTGATCGATTCGGCAAGCGGTTTGCGACGTCCCATGCGACGGTTGCATCCCGGCGGATTCTTCGAAGCGATCTGCGATGAGCCCATCACCAAGCCCTCCACGTCCAGACTGCAAATGATCGACAAGACCGGTAAAGAATTGAAGACGACTTCCCCCTACACCGTCCCCAGCATTTTTAGCGACCTCGATCGCTACCTGATCGGTGAAGGTCGCCACAACCAGTTGTACGAACGACTCGGGGCGCAGCTCCGCGAAGTCGATGGCGTCAAAGGCGTGAACTTCGCCGTGTGGGCACCCAACGCCCGTTCGGTTCAGATCGTCGGCGATTTCAATGGTTGGGACGGACGCGGTCATGTCGCTCAGCCGGTCGAGTCGACTGGCATTTGGGAGTTGTTCCTTCCCGGTGCGACGGTCGGGCAGAAGTACAAGTTCCGAATCCAGACCCAGCACGGTCATTGGATGGACAAGTGCGACCCGATGGCATTCGCCGCTGAGTTGCCACCGCTGACCGCGAATATTATCACGGACATCAACACGTACTCGTGGAATGATTCGGATTGGTTGCAGCAGCGGGCCGAGATGGACCCTATGCACACTCCGATGAACGTTTACGAAGTTCATCTGGGAAGCTGGCAAAAAGGCCCCGGCCGCACCCACGGTTGGTTGGACTATCGCGATTTGGCCAAGCGATTGGTTGATTACTGTCACCGCATGAATTTCACGCACGTGGAATTGATGCCAATCAGCGAGCATCCATTCACGGGTTCATGGGGCTACCAAAGCGTTGGCTACTACGCGCCGACCAGTCGTCACGGATCCCCCGAAGACTTCATGTTCTTCGTTGATCACATGCACCAAAACGGCATCGGCGTGTTGATCGATTGGGTTCCCGCTCACTTCCCCAAAGACGATCACGGCCTGCGTCAGTTCGACGGATCGGCGTTGTACGAGCATGCGGATCCTCGTCAGGGCGAGCACCCGGATTGGGGCACGATGATCTTCAACTTCGGTCGCAACGAAGTGAAGAACTTCTTGATCGCCAACGCGTTGTTCTGGTTGGACAAGTATCACATCGATGGTCTGCGAGTCGACGCGGTCGCATCCATGTTGTACTTGGATTACAGCCGAGAAGATGGCGAGTGGATTCCCAACCGTTACGGCGGACGTGAGAACCTCGAGTCGATCGACTTCCTGCGTGATTTCAACATCGCGGTTCATGAGAATCATCCCGGGGTGATCACGGCGGCGGAAGAGTCGACCGCGTGGCCCGGCGTTTCTCGCCCAACGTACGATGGCGGTCTCGGTTTCACCTACAAGTGGAACATGGGATGGATGAACGACACGTTGAGCTACATGCGGAATGAGCCGATCCACCGCAAGTTCCATCAAAACGAGCTGACGTTCAGTCTGATCTACGCCTTCACCGAGAACTTCACGTTGCCGTTGTCGCACGATGAGGTCGTTCACGGCAAAGGATCGTTGATCAGCCAAATGCCGGGTGACATGTGGCAGAAATTCGCCAACCTGCGATTGCTGTACAGCTACATGTGGACGCACCCCGGCAAGAAGTTGCTCTTCATGGGCGGTGAGATTGCACAGTGGACCGAGTGGAACGCGGACGACGGTCCTCAGTGGGAATTGCTCGACTTCGAAACGCACCGTGGTGTCCAGCAACTGGTTGCAGACTTGAACAAGGTCGTGATTGAAAATCCAGCCCTGCACTGGCATGATTTCACGGGCGATGGCTTCGAGTGGATTGACGCTCAAAACGCGGAAGACAGCGTCTTGGTCTACCTGCGAAAGGGAGCCGAAGGCGATCCTCCGATCCTGGTTTGCAACAACTTCACGCCCGTCCCGCGGGACAGTTATCGCGTTGGAGTGCCGGCACAAGGTTTCTGGAAAGAGATCTTCAACAGCGATGGTGAAGCGTACGGCGGATCGAACCTGGGCAACTATCCCGGATGCCAAACGACCGGCATTGAGCACCACGCTCGTCCGGACAGCATCGAAGTGACCCTACCGCCACTGGGCACCACGATCCTGCGTCTGGAATCCTGATCAGACGCCAAACAGCGTTCCCACGTAGGTCGGCCACTCTTGACCGACACATGAGCAAGGCGGTTCGTTGTGTGGACGGGCAAGAGTGCCCGTCCTACTTTGGTGCCGAGCGACCCATTGACGCTTTTTATGCCCAATGAGGTCGTAGGTTGGCCACCCTTGGCCGACGTTTGACGTGCGGCGTTGGAAAAAGACGGGCAAGAGTGCCCGTCCTACGTGAAGTGGGAGATTGCTCTTGGACGACGAAGGCTCCGTCGCCGGCTTGTGCTCAGGCCTGTTGAGCTTTGGCGGCTTCCAAATCTTCGAACGTTCGCAGGTGATAGTCGATGCCGACTTTATCGAGCACGCGGCACAACCCGCGAGCGGCGATGCCGAATCCATCGGGACCACTGAAGCCGCCGAATTGGCCGCCGCCGCGAACGTGAGGTTCGAGGTCAAGGTAAATGCCTTCGACGCCGCGACGTGACATGCGGTCCGCGAGCGTCGGCAGAAACGTCTTGAGGTCTTCGAAGATTCGTTCGTGGGCACTGTCGCCTTGGTCGGCCGGCACAAAGTGGCTGGCGGATTCTTCATCGACGTGATCGACGCGGCCGTTCAGCGATGGGTCTTTGTAGTCCTTGATGTGCAACCAACCGAGCGATGGTTTCAACGCTTCGTACTGGGCGTAGACCTGATCCGATGTCAGGCCCTGCATCACCATGTTGGCTCCGTCAAAGATGGTGACCAGGGCCGGGTTGTTCACCTTTTCAGCGATCGCGGCGAGCAGGTCGCCGGTCTGCCCGACCAAGTTGGCTTCGACTTCCAGACCAAACGTCAAACCACGTTTGTCGCATGCTTCAGCGATTTGTCCGAGTTGGTCCGAAACCTGATCAACGTGATCTTCGGGCGATGTGCCCTTGGGGTGATAGAACGAGAAACCGCGAAGCAATTTGCAGTCGAACGCTTCCGCTCGATCGCAGGCGATCTGCACGTCTTCGGCGAGGTACTTTTCGAATGGGATGAACTTATTCGCGGTTCCGTCTTCGACGTCCAACAACTTCACCTTGCCAATCGGCGAGCCGATGCTGCTGACCGACATGCCGTATTCTTTGTGCAGTTTCTGAAGCGTCTCGATTTCAGAAGGTTCCAGCACCATCACGTTTTTGATGCCATTTCCGACATCAACAAAACGGATCGAGTAGTGCTGAAGACCGATGGCCGCCAGAGCAGCGAATTGCTCGTTGGCTTTTTTCGAGAAGGCGGATTCGTCGGCGAAACCAGACAGAATGACGGAGGACATGGCGCAGGCGGGTTTTGTGGGGAAGGACGGGAAATTCGTGCCGTGATCAGATCACGCTTCGTCGGGGTAAGTCACGATGATGTTGCTGTTCAGGCCGCCGCGTGGCGTCCATTTGCTCTCGACGGTGACTTTGCGAGGCTGGACGACGGCGACAAAGTCGTCCAGAATTCGGTTGGTGACTTGCTCGTAGAAAATTCCTTCGTTGCGAAACTTCTGCAAGTACATTTTCAAGCTCTTCAGCTCCACGCAGACACGGTCTGGAACGTACGTGAAAACGATCGTTCCATAGTCGGGTTGTCCCGTTTTCGGGCAAACCGACGTGAATTCCGGGCAATGATGCTCGATCGTGAAATTTCGTGTCGGGGCGGGGTTTTCAAAAACTTCGAGAGTGTCTCGAAAAGAGGCTGTGTCGCTCACGTGGTTTGGTTCACTTTAAGAAACGCGGTGTCGTTTGAAATCGGTCGATCATCCAGTCGATGTTTTACCCGCTGAGGACTCGGCGGAAACCCCCGGGGACTCATGCGCCCCGGCATCGTCGCTGCTGATTTCAGAAACCTTCGTCAGTCGTCAAGGCGAAGGCGAATTGACCGGCACCGAAAGCGTTTTCATCCGAACCAGTGGCTGCAATCTGCGGTGCTGGTTCTGCGACACGCCTTACGCGTCTTGGAAGCCCGAGGGCACGAGGCAAACCGTCGACGCCTTGTTGCAATTGGTCGCGGATTCAGGCGTCAAGCACGTGGTGCTGACCGGTGGTGAACCATTGATCGCCAAGGGCATCGTAAGGTTGATCGATCAATTGCGAGTCGCGGGCAATCACGTCACGATCGAAACCGCTGGGACCGTCGACCCCGGCGTGCAATGCGACCTGCTGTCGCTCAGTCCCAAGCTACGGGCCAGCACCCCGGATGAGAAAGATCATCCACGTTGGGCAAAACTGCACGCTGAGAGGCGGTTGCCGATCGGCACGATGAAGCAATTGATTCAATCCGCAGAAGCGACCCAGGTCAAATTTGTGGTCGACTCAGCCGATGAATTGCCGGAGATCGATGAGGTTGTGCGGCAATTGGAGATCGCAGCGGATGCTGTGTATTTGATGCCGCAAGGAATCTCGGTCGAACAGCTGGACGCCGCACGTCCATGGTTGGAACCGATGGCGAGCTCGCGAGGCTATCAATATTGCGACCGCATGCAAATTCGTTGGTACGGCAACCGCCGAGGAACCTGATCGGGCTGGGCACCAATTCGCGAATTTTTTTGTGCGAGTGAATCGGTGTGAGAGAAGACCCTGTTGGCGGGAAAGTGGTCGAGGGAAAGGTCTGTGCGCAAAAAAAATCGGCGTCGTTTGAGAAACGACGCCGATCGAATATTTGATGTGGCGGTGTGGTCTTACAGCGACAAAGCGTCTGCTGGGACCAAGACGTCACCCAGATCGTTCATGCCGGGTTTGATGTCCAGCTCGAAGCGACTGCGACGCCATGATTCCTTCGAACCATCGATTTTGACTTCGTCGATTTTGCCGGCTTCGTGCGAAACGCGGAACATGACTTCGCCGGTTGGGATGCCTTCGATGGTCAACGTTCCATCTTCACCGCTGACGGCAGCGTAGGGGTGTTCCAGAACCACGACGTAAGCACGCATCCAAGGGTGGATGTTGCATTCGACTGGAATCGCAGCCGGTTCTGGCTTTTCCAAAGCGACTTCTTTGTCAGCACCGGCTGGGATCATCAAGTTCTCGGCCTTGTTCGCGAAGAAATTCAAATTCGCGTTGTGACCAACAGTATCAGGGTTGGTGATTTTCAGCGTGTCACCCGTTTGTGCGATCACGTAGTGGGGCTCAAAGCGGCATTTGTCGTTGGCCAACTCGTGAGTCTCATTCTTTGCGGCGACGTCATCCAATTTGGTTCCGCCACGACCGGTGTAGACATAGACCAACACGTTCTTGATGCCTTTGGTCTCGGAGTCGACCAATAGCTTTTCGTTGGGGATCTCGTGCTTGCCGCAGAAAGCGATGTCTTTGTTGGGTTCGATCAACTCCACTTTGGGAGCGTTATCGGAGTCGTAGACGAAACGCATTTTCAACGTTCCGGTTTCGGCCATGGCCATCGATGCGGTCAGTGCACAAGCGGCAGCGGTGCCGGCAATCAGCGGACGGATATTCAAAGGGGTTTCTCCTAGAAGAACGATTGTTCGGTGTAGGTGGGTGACGACGAGACTATGCGTTTCGCAAAGCCTATCTGCGGGGGGCGTCGCCAGAAAGGTGGGCAACCCATTGTATCAATCCGACAACGAAAGTCCAGGAATGGGCGGGCGAAACGCTGTTATCTGAAACGAAATAAACTTGAAAGGAGTTCGTAGATTCTTTGCCAAGCCGAAGCCGAATCGACCACTATTTTTACTCTGCCAGAGGCTCCCGCGACGCAAGTGGAGGGTGCCGTGGCGGAATCGTCGATTGCAATCTCAACGACATAGCTGGTGCCCGGCGTTCGGGTCGCTCGATCAGCCCGATTGTGATCACGGCGGGGAGCGTCGATTCGAGGATCATAGGTTTCTTCTGAGATCTGAACGACGCGACCGCGAAAAATTTGTTTGGGCGAGGAGTCGCGAATCATCAGAGCTTCGTCGCCGAGCGCGATTCGATGTCTTTGGACGGATGGAACGACGGCCTCAGCCCGCCAGCGAACGGAATTGTTTCGCGATGGGTCGGTAGACGATGAATCGGCTGCTTCCTCCAGCGAAGCGATGCTCAGCAATTCAGTCCCCGCTTCCAACAAGCACCCATTGTTCTCTTTAGCGGTGGGATAGCCTGACCATGATGCCAAGCGGACCGCGGTGCGATCCATCGCCGGATTCAATGCAGGCCCGATCTCCAGCGGATTGGCATCGGCATCGAGGGCAGTGTCCGATGCGGATTGCGGATTGCTTTGAGCGACCATCACGATGCCATCGCACGGAGCGGTGATCGTCAGCGACTCGCGTCGCCGCTCAGCCGCTGCCAGGCGGTCTCGCATTTCATCCAGTAACGCTTCCGCGGTGGGTAGTTGCGAGCTGGCTTCTGGGACCAACGTTTGCGACGCGCGCAATCCTTCCAAACGCAACGTTTGTTCCCGAACTTCGCTTTTGGCATCGAGAACCTGCAGCTCCATTTCTGGGTTGGAGAGCTCTGCCAAAACATCGCCGCGGCGGACGCTTTGGCCAGGTTCAACATGGATTTGCCTCAGAACGCCTGGCGATGTCAGATGCACGCGAGTTTCTTGTGCCGGCAAAAGACGGACGGCAGTGTAGACGTGGCGAGGCAACGGAACCGTTCCGGCGAAGCCAATCGCGGCAAGCAAGACGCACCAAACCAATGCACGTCGTGGACGAATGTTTCTGCGGTTCACGGGATTGTTCCAAAAACGACGCAGTGGTACCAAGCCGGCCCAAACCATGGAGGTTGCCGCGACCAATGCGAGCATTTGACCGATGATTTCGAGTCCATAGGGTCTCAATGATATCCATATGAATCCAATGATGGTCGCCATCAGAATCCATCGATAGGCAAGCGAAGCGACCGCATAGACTAGCAACCACGCCGAGCCATCCTCGGGTTCGTTGGGAGCCCCCGTTTCGACTCCCAAGAAGACTCTCGAAAGAAAACGCCCCCAGCGCCGCTGGCCTCGTTGAGCCAAATTGGGCATGTCGGTCATATCGGACAACAAATAATAGCCGTCGTATCGCAGTAGCGGATTGACATTGAAAACAATGGTGCTGATTCCACAAACGACCATCACGTGCGATGCGACGGTATGTGTCAGTCCCTCAGGTGTTTGCAGCCAAACCCAAGCCGCGATGGATGCGATCAGGACTTCTGTGGCGATGCCCGCCAAAGCAACCGCCGCTCGACGCGAGCGACTGGGGATCATCCACGAACCGCTGGTGTCGCAGTACAACGCGGGAGTGAATACGAGCAGCATCGGGCCGATCGATCGACACTTTGCACCAAATCGCTCTGACACAACCGCGTGTCCCAATTCATGAGCGACTTTTGTGAGCGCGACGACGGCAGCCAAAATCATTGCGTTTTGGAACGTTAGCCATTCGTGAGATGCGGGCAACTCCGCGAGATAACGCTGGCGATGGACCAGCATCATCACGGCCGCCGAAACGACCAAAGCCAAACAAGCGATCAAGCCAGGTGGAGTCAGCAACGGACGAACGATCGGCATCAGGATTCGCATGACCGGTGCCGGATCGATTCCAGGAAACCGCATGAACAACCACTGCGACGCCATCGCCAAACGCTTTTGTCGCCGATCCGAATCCGCTCGTTGAAGCAACGGTTCGCCCTGCATCGCAGAGTGACTGGTCGTCAAGCCACTTTCGTGAAAGCGGAACAGCAACGCGTTGATTTGGTTGGACCGAACGCGACGGTTCGGATAGCGCGCCTGATACAGATCTCGCAGATCATCCAGGCTGCATTGCCCGTCCAGCGATGTCAGCAAGAAGTATTCGTCTTCGCGAAGTCGGTGATGCTGGCCCGCGATCGCGTCGTGGACGACCACCCATCCCGAATGACGATGCGAAACTCGGACGGCTTTTAGGCCGACCTTGTGGTGCACTCCCAACGGACGCTGAGTTGATGAAGTGACCCCCGCGTTCATGTCCGAAACCGAAACAAAACGTTGCGGTGGAACCAAGCGACCACGTCGTCCATCGCACTGGCCAAATACCGGCGACGGCCGCAAACGATCTTTGCGGTGACTTCTGCATCGCCACGAAAACCGCCTTCTGGAATGTCATCGATCTCGGCGATGATGTCCACGACGTTCCGACCGTCAGCACGTTTGCGAGCGACTCCGCCGATTGCGGAGATCTTCGCGTGAAAGGTTTCGGTTGGTCTTGTTTCGATGGCGAAGTGAACTGGTAGCCCGTGATCGTCCGCATGTCGTCGGATGACCTCCCCAGCACGAGTTTCCTCTAGCCTCAGTTCCAACTCCCACGGGCCTTCACGCTGAACGACCGCGAGCAATCGGTCTCCACGAGACACCGGTCGGTCTTTCAAACGTTCGTTCAATCGCCAGGCGACGACCTGCCCGTCAAATGGAGCTTTGACGGAAAGCATGTCTTTCATCTCACGATTGATTTGCAATCGTTTACTAAGCGATTCAATTTGGTTCTCGAGCGTTTGTTGTTCGAGAATGCTCTGGGCTGAATCACGTGAGTCGTTCGACGCGGCCAGCAACATCGCTCGGACGGAACTCAGCTTTTGAGTGGCTGTGGTGAGCTGCCCCGACAACGCCTCGGCTTCGCGAGTGAGTTCCGCATTACTAAGCTGGACCAGTACATCACCTTGCCGAACGACATCGCCGTCTTTCACCTTCAACTCGTCAACGACGCCGTCGATCTCGGCAAAGATTGCTTGGCGAACCGCGGGGCGAGCCAGCCCGGTTGCGACGACGTGATGATCGACCCGAATGAACCAACCGGCCAACAATCCGGCGGCCAACAACATGCAGCCAGCCAGTATCCAGTGACGTGTCGCTCGGCGAGTGGCGGCCGCAGCCGGGCGTCGAATTGGTAACGCAAATACGCTGTCGTATCGAATTGCATTGCTGATGGCGGACGAAGACTCTTCGGCAACCTCAACCATTGCGGGTGAGATCGAACTTGCTGGCTCACCCGAAAACGTTTCCAGCATCAGCATGGCAATCGGCATCGATTGGCGACGTTGTTTCTCGCGAGCGTCCTCATCCGATTCGTTGGAGGTGTTCACACCCGCGGCCGCCAGCGTGTCGTCGACCGATTCGAAGAGCGGGATCATCGTCACCGACAACACACCGGATTCGTCCAAGTATGTTTCGAGCGGTGGAACCAATTGCGGTGACAACGAAGCGGGATCGATCGCATCCGTGTCGGTCGACGGTGGCAATATCAAAGGTCGCTTCAAAACCGAAACGGCGTCGGCCAATTGATTCATCGAGCGAACCAACGGTGAGCGACGGTCAATCACCGATGAACCACTGATTGCGGCAACTCGGTATCGAGGCCGACGGGCTGTTGGATTCTTGGCGAGCAAAACGACGGAACGTTCGCAGGGCAACAAGCGAGGCAGTTCCGACGCGATGCGATACGCGGTCGCCGTGGGATCCAAGTCGGTATGAAATGCTCGGAGGGCCGTTCGGATTCCGCGTGAAGAATCGAACGATTTCGAGATTGATTTGGTGCCAACATCCGGTACCGACAAAGCTTGGGAGCCCGATTGCTGATCATTCAATTCTGCATCCGTCGCGTTCATCGTTTGACGCGTCGCGGTGGAAATTTCTCCCAGCGATTTCATCGCGGAGAGCATTTGCGCAGTTGGCAATTGCGAGCCATGAATGATCACGAGTTTCGCAAACAGTGGCGCGGGCAAAAGCTCGACACCCAACGCCGTGACTCCGGAGGCAGACGGCTGAGGCGACCGTTCGCCATCGTTCCATGCGATTTCGCATGCGGCCACTGACGGAGTGACCAGGGACAATTGTTCTCTCAGCCGATCGCGGTCCAATCTCGCAGCGATGGATTCGTCGCGAACGAGCATGCGGGGCTGCGGGAACGTCGAGTCTTGAACCGCCACCACGGCTGCGTCGAATGTTGCCGCCAAGTGCATCGCCAAACGATGGAGAAAGTCCGCTCGATCACGTGACTCCTTCGCGATTCGCTCAACCGTTTCTTGTGTTGAAACGGCCTTCGCATCGGTTTCACCCGACGGGACGGAAGCGGTCGTGGATGCATCGAGACGGTTCATGCCCCCCAGCATAATCAAGCCCCCGAAATCGTGGGGATTGGCACCGAAGTGAGTCCGCGTGTTCGCCGGAATCGCTTATTGAAGTCGGCCGAAGCGACCGTCTGACCCACAGGCGAAAATTTGGGTTTTTCCGACTGATAGGCAATGGAATCCGGTGTCCGAGAGCGGCTGCCATGTATCTCCATCGGCTGAAAAGTCGGTTCCCGCGGGACCAACCGCGATCATGCCTTTTGCCTGTGAACTGTCCGCGGGGATGGAGACGACAGCACTACGAAAGCTGGCTGGTTGCTCCGCGATGGTCCGCCAAGAGTTACCGTCGTCATGACTGATGCAGGCGGTGATTTCGGAAGTCTCGGTCGCTCGGTAGTCGCCGCCCACGCACACCAATGGGCCAGAACCGTTGTGGCCGTCGGATTCAGGACCGCGACAAATCGCGAAAATGCCTGATGCCTGCGAGCTTGGCATGGGAGCGTTGACGGTAACCCATGATTCATTCCAACCCGAGCGAGTGTACAGCCGGCTGGTGTCAGATTCGGCTCCGCCGGTTCCGAACCAAAGTCGGCCATCCTCGCCGAGCAGCAAAGAAGAGTTGCTCGCCGCGAAGGCGGCTTCACCAGTGCGTGCGAGTGGGAGCTGCGTGTTCAACTTTTGCCATGACTTGCCACCGTCCTTGGTTTCCACAACCAACAATCGACCATCGACAGGATCGCTGACTGCCATTCCCTGATCCGCATCCCAAAACTTCATCGCGTCAAAGAACGCTGCGTCTGATTCGGCCCGATAGGTTTCCATCCAGGAATCTCCGCCGTCCTCGGTCCGCAATAGCACAGCTGGCGTTCCCGCGCTTGCGATGCAAGCAACGTTTGCACTGAACGCACAAACGCAGCGGAATTCCAATTCGCCGTATCCTTCCGGGCCGCACGCTTTCCAAGTCTCGCCACCATCGGTCGAGCGAATCACTGTCGCCGCCGCACCACTGGCCCAGATGACTTCATCATCCACTGCGGAGAGACCACGAAGGCTGACGTTTGTTCCCGTTTCGCTCACGATCCAATTGGAAGGCATTTGATCCGCAGCCACCGAGAGGCTCGCGTTCAAAGCCACCATCGCTAGAACGACGAAGCAGCGAATGTCGAAGTTTGTCTTGGAAGCCATTGATTTCATTCGATGTCGGTTTGGCCAGTTGAAAAACAGATTCTACGCCATCGAATCGCAATGAAAAAACGCGGTGCAACGATTGATCGCTACACCGCGTTTCGATTGAAATTGTCACTCCCGAGTGTTCATTGGCTCGGGAGCAAATTTGCCTCGGTCGATCAAACGCGATCGATGTACTTGTTGATCATGTGCTCGAGGTACTCTTGACGACCGCTTTGGTTTGCGTCGACGTCGCCTTTTTCCAGCATGTAGGCTTCCAGTTCCGCAAAGCCAACTTCGCCGGCTTCGATCTTGGCACCGATTCCGGAATCCCAAGTCGAGTAGCGGTTCTTCACAAAGTCAGCCAATTCACCGCTGGCACGAATCGCCGCGGCGATCTTCAAACCTTTCGCGAACGCGTCCATTCCGCCGATGTGAGCGTGGAACAAATCGATGGGCTCGAACGATTCACGACGCACTTTGGCGTCGAAGTTCACACCACCGGTGCCGATCCCGCCGTGCTTCATGATCATCAGCATGGTTTGCGTGGTCAGGTAGTAATCGGTTGGGAATTGGTCGGTGTCCCAACCCAGCAACAAGTCACCCGTGTTGGCATCGATGCTGCCCAGTCCGCCTTGCATGCCCGCGTAGTCGAGCTCGTGCATCATCGTGTGACCCGCCAGCGTCGCGTGGTTGGTTTCGATGTTGAGCTTGAAGTGCGAATCCAAATCGTACGCTCGCAAGAAGTTCATGCAGGCGGCCGCGTCGCTGTCGTACTGGTGCTTGGTGGGCTCTTTCGGTTTGGGCTCGATCAAGAACTGACCGTCGAAACCGATCGACTTGGCGTAGTCGACTGCCATGTGGAAGAACTTGGCCAAGTGATCCAGTTCTCGTTTCATGTCGGTGTTGTAAAGGTTCTGGTAGCCTTCGCGGCCGCCCCAGAAGACGTAGTTTTCACCGCCGAGCCGCTTGGTGACTTCCAAAGCCTTTTTGACTTGAGCACCCGCGTAGGCGAACACGTCCGCGTTGCAGCTGGTCGCGGCCCCGTGCATGAAGCGTGGGTTGCTGAACATGTTGGCGGTGCCCCACAGCAATTTCACGCCGGTTGCTTTTTGTTGTTCTTCCAGCACATCGGCAACCGCGTCCAAATTCGCGTGCGTCTCACGCAAGTTGGCTCCTTCGGGTGCCACATCGCGATCGTGCCAAGCGTAGTACGGGGCCTGCAGTTTGGTGAACAATTCAAACGCGACGACGGCACGCTTTTGTGCATTTTCGACGCTCTCGGATCCGTCATCCCAAGGGCGAACCGCCGTTCCGGGACCGAATGGGTCGGCCCCCGTTCCGCGGAAAGTGTGCCAGTAGACGATGCTGAACCGCATGTGGTCCTTCATCGTTTTGCCTTCGATGACTTCGTCAGGGTTGTACCAGCGGAAGGCGAGCGGGTTGTCGGACTGAGGGCCTTCGTACTGAATGACGGGAACATCGGGGAAAGCGGTCATCAAACGGATTCCGTGTGTGGCTGCGAGGTGAAAAGGGCAAGTCAATGGAATTCACCAATATCAGAAGTTGGCGGAAACGCGACAAGGGGGTGAAACCGGTTTCAGCTTCGCAGTGGTGCGGGAATGGACTTTCAGGTTCCGTTTAGGGCGACGAAAACGCTGCCAGCGGCGCAGGGTGGTGTCCTCGACCCTGTTCGAGAGGCGAAATGCAGCCCCGGCAGCGGCTTTTGGGGGGTAGGCAGATATATTTCGGAGTGGACGACTCCGGCCGTGCCAATATTTTTCGTCGGTCTTCGCAATGCGCCTGCCCCGAGAGTCAACGGAAATCGCGGCGTCGCAGGCTGGGTGATCCACTAGATTTCATGTTCGCCGGTGGTCCAATCGAATCCAGATTGCCAATTTTGCTTCGGACTGCGAAACTGGCGTCCAGCGTCCCGCCGCCTGGAGGTGGTGGCTTTCGAAACTCGCACCGGCAAATGAACGACGTGTCCTCTGCTCCCTCTGAATCGCTCACCGAATTTTTCCCCGAAGACCTGCTGCACGTGGTTCGTGAAAACCAACCGCTGCGTGAAACGTTGTGGTTGGGCATTGGCGGCCCCGCACGCTTCTTAGCCGAACCGGTCGAAATCGATCAGATCGAAAAGCTCTACACCGCCGCTCGCGAAAAACAGCTGGCCCTGCGTGTCCTCGGGCAAGGCAGCAACGTGCTGGTTCGTGAAGCCGGTTTCGACGGGTTGGTCATCAAATTGTCCGCTCCCGCAACCAGTGGGCTCGAAATCCAAGGCCAAAAATTGATCGCCGGTGCGGGAGCCAAGTTGACTCACGCGGTGATCAAAACCGTCGGCGAAGGCTTGGGCGGGCTGGAACACTTGGTCGGTATCCCTGGCAGCATCGGTGCGGCCGTCGTCGGAAACGTCTCAGCGGAAGGCCGCGACATTGGATCGGTCGTCGAGTCGATCGAGATCATCGACGAAGAAGGCAAACGCAAAACGCTCACGGGTGAGGAGGCCGGGTTCGCTCACCGTCAATCGACATTGATGGGAACTGTGGTTCTGTCGGTAACGTTCAACTTGGAACCCAAGGACGTTTCGGCTCTCACCAAACGCATGCAGAAATTGTGGATTCACCGAGGCCAGCGTCGTCCATCGGAATCCAACCGCATCGCGATGCCGTTCATCGATCCGGATTCCATTTCGGCGTGCGAGTTGATCAACAGCACCGGACTGGCGGGAATTCGCGAAGGCGATGTGTCGCTTGATTCGGCGGCACCGCATTACTTGATCGCCCACGAAAACGCGACCAGCGATCAATGCGTGAAACTGATCGGCCGGGTTCGTGAACAAGTCTTGATGCAAACCGGGATCGACTTGCAGTTGAATCTGCAAATTTGGTAACCGTACTCGGATGACCGAGTCGCTCCCATCCGAAAAACGACCACGATTGATCCGGCGGAAGCGCGGACTGGAAGTGGAAGAACCGTCCACGATGGTTGGATGGGTCCGCGGGATGATTGCCGCACCGGCGGTCTTGTCGATTCTTTGGCCTGCCATCTTGCTGGTCGTCGGCTACGCCGCCTGGCAAACTTGGGGAGCAAATTACGTTGCGGTGAACTATCACGGGATCGATCCACAAAAGATCTCCGTGACCTCGCCACCGGAATACGTTCGGACGGACATCGTCGATGTCGTCTACACCGAAACAGCGATGAAAGACATGTCGCTGCTAGACAAACAGGTTTCCGCGAAAGTGGCTTCTGCGTTTGCGAGTCATCCATGGGTGCAGCGGGTTGTCGGCGTGCGAAAAAAGGCAAACGGCCGTCTCGACGTGCGGCTGAATTATCGATTGCCCGTCGCGATGGTCTACGTTGTGGACCCGGAAAAAGGTGCAGGCTTCTTAGTCGTTGATGGCGAAGGCACGCTGTTGCCTTGTGATTTTGCGCCGTCCGAAGTTGATCATTACCTGCACATCATTGTTCCCGGTGCGTACCACACCGGCGGGCTTGGTTTGCCTTTCGGCGACGAGCGAGTTCATTCCGCGGCGCTGTTGGCGCGATTGCTGGCACCTCATCGCACCGAGTTGGGTTTGAAGAGCATTGGGGTGCATGGAGATTTGCGTCAAAACCCAATCGTTCAGCTCGAAATCGCGAATGAGGATGGTGAACGTTGGTTCTGGGGCAGTCCTCCTGGCGAAGAGGTTGCGGGCGAAATGCCTGCGACGATGAAGTTGCAAGCGATGTTGGCTGGCGTGCCGACTGGATCGGATTTGCGGCAAGTTCAACTTCAGCCGTAGCAAGCAAAGCCTCACCGGCTCAGCTAATATCTTTCCTTCGCAGTCAATTCACCTCGCGGAAGGAATGTTCACTTGGTCCGGATTCATCTCGCTTTGTTGTTTGCCCTCACGCTTTCGTGCGTGAACCTTTTCGCGGCTGATCGTCCCAACGTGTTGGTGGCGATTTCGGACGACCAGTCGTTTCCGCACACATCGGCGTACGGATACCAAGCGATCCATACGCCAGCGTTTGATCGTGTTGCGCGGACGGGAGTCCTGTTCAATAACGCGTTCACGCCCTCGCCAGGATGCAGTCCGATGCGAGCCGCGTTCTTGACCGGACGCAATATCTGGGAGATTGAACACGCCGGCACGCATGCGAGTTCGTTTGCGACCAAGTACGAGGTCTATCAGGACCGGCTGGAGAAAGCGGGCTACTTCGTTGGTTACACCGGCAAAGGTTGGGGGCCGGGGAATTGGAAGATCAGCGATCGCTCTCGGAATCCTGCTGGGCCATCGTTTGCCACAAAGAAGTCGAAATCGCCCGGCGGAATCAGCGGCAACGACTACGCCGCCAACTTTGACGATTTTTTGGAAGGCCGACCAGACGACCAACCCTTCAGCTTTTGGTTTGGATGTCATGAACCGCACCGTTCGTTTGAGAAAGGCATTGGGCTGAAGAATGGAATGGATCCGTCCGAGGTGGTTGTGCCTGAGTTCTTGCCCGACACACCCGAAATTCGCAGCGACATCTTGGACTACTGTTTTGAGATCCAGTGGTTCGATCAGCATTTGGGACGGATGATCGATTCGCTAGAGAAGGCTGGAGAGCTCGACAACACGATCGTGATCGTCACCAGCGACAACGGCATGGCGTTTCCGCGGGCCAAGGCAAACGTTTACGAGTATGGCATCCACATGCCGTTGGCAATCAGTTGGCCAAGCGGTGCGAAGGGCGGACGCGTGGTCGATGATCTGGTGAATTTGATCGACGTGACGGCGACCATCTATGACGCGACCGAGGTTCAACCGCCTGAGAAGACTCCGTTGAGCGGTCGAAGTTTGGTGGGACTGCTTCGGTCTGACAAAGACGGAATCGTAGAGCCGACTCGCGATGCTATTTTCTCGGGCCGCGAAAGGCACTCGTCGGTGCGGTATGAATCGCTCGGCTATCCACAACGCTGCATCCGAACGGACCAATACCTTTACATCCGAAACTTTCGTCCGGAACGTTGGCCGGCCGGCGCACCTCAGAAATTCGGTGCGGGGAGCTATCCGAAAAACAACGTCATCTTGGCCAAAGAGTTGGGCCCGATGCACGAAGGGTATCACGACATCGATGGTTCGCCTTCGTTGTCTTTTTTGGTCGAGAACCATGACGATGCGGAGCTCGCCAAGTACTTGCAGTGGGCCGTTGCCAAGCGACCTTCCGAAGAGCTTTATGACATCCAATCGGACCCCGCCTGTTTGAACGATCTGTCGTCGAAGCCAGATTTCGCGGACGTCAAAGCCGGCTTGAGCAAGCGTCTGAACGATTACTTGACCAAAACCAACGATCCGCGAGTGTCAGGTCCGGATGGCGGTGACATTTGGGAAACTTACCCGCGATACAGCGGTTTGCGTTGGTTCCCCGAACCTGAATGGGCAACGCAATCACCCGAGCGCGTTCCCAAGTTGGAATGGTTGGATCAGCGTCGGCCTAAGAAGCAGGTGAACAACAAGTGATGTAGCGAAAGGCCGCGAGCCCTCCGGTTCTTCGCCGGGCTGCTTGCGCCGCACCGCTGACATTGTCATTTGTTATTCACGGCTTCCAAAGCAAGGAATCATTCAATCGAGACGGAACTCGATCGGAATGTCTTGCGTTGAACTATTCGGTCACCGCGTTCTGTTCGCGAACGTCGGCGTAGACGATCGCGGACAGCCACACGAGACAGATGACTTGTCCGACCAAAGCCGCCACCGCGATTGCGATCGCGCCATAGGACCCGACGAATGCGGCGGTCAGTCCCAGCATGACGACGGAAGCAACGATTCGGCATCGGATCGGTGCGAGTGGTTTGCCTCGGCCTTTGACGTAGCTGTCCAGGCCTTGCAGGATGCCTTTGATCGCGGACACCGGGGCGAGCCACCAGGCGAACACAATGGCGGGGGCGAATTCTTCGCCATAAACGAGCTTCACCAACGGTCCGATCAAGATGATGAAGACGATGGTGGAAACGGTTTGAATCGCGATCGAACCACCAAGGATTCGGTGCACATCTGATGTCCGCAGTCGTTTGCTTCGATCCGCTGCGGTATTGAATAGGTAGATGCCAAGCGTGTTGGGAATCACCGTCAGCGGATAGACGACGGGAACCATCGCGGCGTAAAACCCTTGCGTCAACAAGGGAACCAACCACATTACGAGCAGCAAATCCAATCGCTCGAAAAGGTCGGTCGCCAACATGGAAACGCCGTATGGGCGGCTCTCTTTCAACAGACGCTTGACCGGCGGTTCACTTTCTCCTGTGGCTAGTTTTGGAAGTCCAAAGACACATGCGGCCATGGAAATTGCCGATGCGATGACGAACAACACGCACGCCAGATTCAGCGTCACGTCAGTCACAAGGGCAGCGATCAGCAACAAAGCGGGGAATGCCGCGGCTGAAACGAAACGACGCACGTTGTACTTCGAAAAGTCACCCGCCCCGCGATCGACCGCGGTCATGATAAGCATCACGTGCTGGCCAATGACGCTGAACGCACAGAGGCAACCCAGCGACATCAGATAGGCTTTTTCGTCGGGTAACGCGATCACATTGCAGAGCACAACCAATCCGGTCGTGACAACTCCGGTGGTCAGGCCCAACCACATCGCCGCTCGTCGAAGTTTGATCGTCTCAACCGTTCGGTCGGCGGCGTAACGGCAGATGACCTCCACGCCGCCGAATAAGCCGATGTAGAGCAGCATTTGCACGTACAGAACGGTTGTTGCGTATTCGCCTCGACCGACCGGTCCGAGTAGTCGAGCCAGCAAAATGCCTTGGCCCATCTGCAACGCCACGATCCCAAATGCGAAACTGACTGTTTGAGCAAACGAAAACGCTTTGGCAAACTTGCTCGGGGCGGTAGAGCCGGCTTCTTTGCTGGAAGACGACTGATAGGCGTTTGCCGGACCGGGGACATCCTCGCCGGCGATGGCCCATCCAGCGTCCGCGCTTGCCTGTAACGCGAAGCAATCGGTTCCGGTTGGTTCGCCACAATTGGGCGGGCACTCGTTGGTTCCATCAGTGCCAACAGTTGCAACATGTTCGTCCGAGGGCTCAGACCGATCGCCCAGAATGCTGGAGTCACCTGGTGCAGATGAGTCGGTAGAGGTTCGGTCAGATGGCATGTTGCGGAGCAGTATAGTTGCGATCAGTGCATCCGCTTCAGGCCTCGTCAGTCGATTCCGTCTACGATTCGGACTTCCGGACCCTGCCAAAACTGCATCACTTGGTAGCCGCCGAAGACGAAAACAGCGATCGTCATCGCAAAGGCGGCGTAGATTTTTACCTTGTCCCAGTCGACTCGGTTGAGAACGCTCGTTTTGGCTGCACCTTTTACTTTTGCAGAGGGGGGTAATCCCGGGCCGCGTTTGTTTGTGGCGGCGCCTCTGTCTGATGGCGTTTGATCGGGCGATTCCGCCGCATCGTCGTCGATAAATTCTTCGTCCTGGTCGAAGATTTCTGAATCCGATTGCGACGAATCAGGATTGGAGGTTTTGGCGCGAATATCGTCGTAGCGTGCTTCGCGAGCGACGGTGTCTTCGGCTTCCAAAAACGACGCGATGTCGACTTCCTGCCACGCTTCGCCCTGAAGCAACGACACCGTGGGGGACTCGGCGACCGCCGCCCGAGGCGAAGTGGATTGGCTGGTTTGTCCGGCGGCATCGCCGTCCTCAAAGCCGGACGCGGTGTCAAATTCGCGTTCGTTCACCACCGTGTCTTCGCGTGGATCGATGGCGGGAGCTTGTTTACGAGCCGCTTCTTCAGCGGACTCGATCGCCAGCCCGAAAGCGATTTTGCCGCATCTCAGTTCGGCACCATCGACCAGTTCGATCCAGGTCCGAGTCGGAATGCGGGTTCCGTTGACTCGCGTTCCTGCAGAACTGTCGAGATCGAAAACTCGGAACCGAGGCTCGGAATCATCCGGAGTTTCCCAGTGCAGCAGGCAGTGTTTTCGACTCACCGAACGGCTCTTCGGCCGGATTTGGCAAACGCGATCGCGACCGATCATGTAATACCCAGACCGAATCTCCGCGACCATGCCGGCCCGGCTGCCGGTTGCCAAGATCAGTTGTGCGGAGCTATCGGTCACCAGATTCTGTCGGTTGTGCATCGGAGGGAAGGATCCGGTCCGACCACTCTTGGGCCGCCCCGCTACTGCGGTTGTGATCATAACAAAAACGATTCAATTTTGCCGGGGTTTCAGCCACCGTTGATGATGACGATCTCTTTGCCGCTCTCGGTGGCCTTGATCTTCGGTGCCGGCGGATTATCAGGTTTCGCGATCGTGTAAGCCGCCATCCCGAGCACTGTCATCAGGGCGATGACGGCGATCGCCAGTCCCATGCCCAGCATCAACGTTTGGCTTTGATTGGATCCGGATGTTGACTGTTTGTTTGATGCCGAGCCCGCTCGAGGCGGCGGTGGGGTCGCCAGTCCAGCCGTTGATGTAGGGAAGGCACTCGGTGTGGTCGCGACGCCGATATCGGGCAGGGTGCTGAAATCAAACTCGCCCGCATCCTGCAAAGTTTCGTCGGCATCCGATCCGTTGAAGACCGACTGGTCGTCCATCGTCGCTTGATAAAGTTGACTTTCATCGGTCGTGTCCGAGTTCGATGCGATCGCGGCGAGCGGCTGATGATTTTTCTGTTTCAGTCCGGCTGAGCGGCGGATGCGATCGAATTGGCCGATCAAGTCCACCGCGGACGGCGGACGATCCGCAGGCTTTTTCGCCATCATGCGAGTCAGCAAACTGGCCAGCGGTGCGGGGCAATCGGGCCGCAGTTTGCGAACGTCGGGGATGGGTGCGGTTTGATGTTTGGCCAACCGTTGTGCGACGGTATCGCCCTTGTACGGGGGGCGACCGGTCAGCAAAAAGAACAACGTGCATCCGAGCGAATAGATGTCCGCTCTTGCATCAACGCTGTGACTGTTGAGAGCCTGTTCCGGTGCGACGAAGTCGGCTGTTCCCGTCAACCGCCGTTTACTGGTATCGCCCGATCCTTCCGACCATCCGATGCGAGCCAGTCCCATGTCGCTGACCTTCACCACACCGTCGGACCGCAACATTAGGTTGGACGGTTTGATGTCGCGGTGAATGATTCCGCGTTCGTGAGCGTGAGCCAATCCGCCGGTGGCTTGATACATCGCATCGATTGCCGCGGCGATGGACATCACACCATCGCGAGCGACGACCTGATGCAGGTCAATCCCGTCGATGTACTCCATCACGATATAGAGTTTGCCGTTGGACTGATTGAAGTCGTAGGCGCGAACGATGTTTGGATGATCAAGTTGTGCCGACGCTCGAGCCTCTTCTTGAAAACGCTGGATCCGGCGTTCATCGCGGCTGGCATTCGAGTTCAAAATCTTGAGCGCCATCTGACGCTTCATGACGTTGTGTTCACCCAGGTAAACCATCCCCATGCCGCCTTTGCCGAGCGGACGAAGCAGTTTGTAGGCCCCCAGAAAGAAGCCTTTGCTCTTTCCGGCGAGCAGCTTGCTGGCCTGCCACCGTGTCAACAAACCTGCGTTCTGCATCCCATCGGACAAACGTTGCGGGGTGAACCGGGTGTCGTCGGTCATCAAAGAAGCGACGACAGTTTTGATCTCGTCCAATGTCACCACACCGGCAGCGATGGATCGCCGCACGAGTGCACGGGACTCTTCATCTAGGATGGGCGCAGAGGCGGGAGGGCTCTCGGCAGACATAAAGACATCGCATCAATGAGAGGTGAACCGGTCGCGACAGTTTACCAATCGACACCCGGTTTTGCGAAGGAACACTCTCTCTCGTTTCGACCGTAAATCCCGCGGTTTATCGCCAATGACGATGAAGTTTTGATGAACATTGTTTGGATTGGACGCCGGTCATTCGGCCACGTCGGGTTCTTCCAACTGAAACACTTCGTCGGGGTAGTCGACCCGGCAAAGGAACAACCCCTGCGGCGGCGCGGTCGGGCCGGCCAGTTTCCGGTCGCCGCTGGCCAAAACATCATCGATCCATTCGAGCGGCCTTTTCCCGCGACCAACCTCCAACATCGTGCCGATGAGATTGCGGACCATGTTGTAAAGGAAACCTTCTCCATCGATTTCAAAGCACCAGTGCTCGCCCTCCAGTTCCACTCCGGTCGGCCCGGTGGCGACGCGAGGGATCCAGCGAGCCGAGTGAATGGTTCGGACCGTCGACGGTCGTTCGGCGCCGGTTCCTTGGAACGCCTTGAAGTCATGACGTCCGACAAATTTGGCCGCCGCTGATTGCATCGCCGAGTGATCGATCGGACCACCAACTCGATTGACGAATCGATTGGCAAATGGATCGCGACTGCCACCCACTTGAACCAAATACTGATACTGCTTCCCCGTGGCATCGGCGATCGGATGAAATCGCTCGCGAGTCTCTTGGACGGCTTTGACACGAATGTCGTTGGGCAGCTTGCTATTGATTGCTCGTTGAAGCGCGACCGTGTCGGCCTTCCAAACCGGCAAGACACAACGAGCGACTTGACCAATCGCATGAACTCCCGCGTCGGTACGACCACTGCCCAGCACACGCACCGGACGACCGGCCAACGGTCGGATGACGCGTTCCAGTTCAGACTGGATCGACCGCTGTTCAGGTTGGACTTGCCAGCCACAATATTCGGTGCCGTCGTAAGCGACCGTCAGGTGAAACGTGCGAGGGCGATCGTTGGCTTGCAATTCAATTCTCTTTGGAACCGGTTCTCAATGACTCACCGCATTCGATTGCGACGCCCCTGGACCCGCGAAATATTTTGCGATGGCCAGTCGGTGCATCGAGCAGAACGCGTCGACGTTCCGGACGCTTCGGGTGCATCCGAGATTCCGACTGGCGGCGATGTGCCCGGCCAGGCAACACGGTCGGAGTATCATGCCATCTATCGTCGGCATTTCAATTGCCCGACCGGATTGGAAGAGAACGATCGGCTATCAATCGAAATGGCGCCGGCACCGGACCAGCGTTTCGTGGTGCGATTGAATGATCAAGAGATCGGCTCGAGCGACAGCCTGGGTCTCGAAGAAGAAGAAGGCGACCGCGAAGCCGTCCTGTTGCCCGTCGCGAATTCGCTCGAGGGCCAGATCCTTATTGAGATCGAACTGCGATCCGAGGTGGCATCCAACCTCCCGCGTTGCTTCGCGGAAGTCGCCCTGCGAATCGACGCCGCGGGCTGAAAAGTCGCATAAGCTTCCCAGCCCGCGTTTGCACCGGGTAACTTCGGTTCCTTTAACGGCTGGAAGCCTACCACGTCTTCTTAGAGGTGTTGTTCGATCAACCGGATCATCGATTGAGACGACTCGACCGCACCGACGGTGGTTGTCTTTGGAAACAGCAACTTAGGAATCGTTCCAGCACCAGCACGTTGGTAAAGCTGAACATGCTTTTGAATGTACTCGGTCGGAGTCGAGCCGCTCAGCGTTGTTTTCAGCTTAGCTTCATCAACCATCTTTGACGCGTGAGACAACGCCTGCGAGTAGTTTGGCTTGGACTCAAACATATACGAATGGAAGTCAGCAAACTTCTCTCGGTCAACCATCCAAACGGCGACGGCCAACTTCGCCAAATCGCAAGCTTCGCGATGTGACGCGTGAGTGCTCTTGATCTCAGGATTGCATTGTCCATCTAGAGGGACGGGCAACATGATGACGGCCAATCGGTCACCGAAGTGTTCTTCGGCGGCCTTGAGTGATTCGTGAGTTCGTTGGCAATGCGGGCAGGTGTAATCGAACATTTCGACAAACACCATCTCTGCGTCCGGCTTTCCAACAAGAGGCCAATCCTTCGTCGTCAGTCGAACACCGCCCAAGATTTCCGCGGTCTTGGGAACATCCGTCGCAGCATCCACCTCAGCCGACAACAACGTCGCTGGGTTCACGATTGCCATCGCGAAACGAGCAGGATCGAAATTGGTGATTTGGTTGATCACTCGAGTTGCGTCTTTGCTGATGCTGACCGATTCCGGTGGAGCGAACAGGCCATCGAGCGCTTCGCCTTTCGCTGACGCGTCGCCCGACGGTGCTTCGAAAACGCCGGGGGCAGCGAATGTCTCCGAACTTTCTCCTGCGCTCGGGGCGCTGATGGTAGCCGGTTGTGCGCCGTGTTCGATTACTTCAAAGGTCTCTGGTGGTTCCGTGGCGACTTGCAACGTGATCAACACTGCCAAGCCTGCTGCGGCGGCGGTACCGATGTAGCGAAGCGATGGAGCGTGAATCGGACGGCTATACAGATACGTGCCAGCCAGCACTAAACCGGCGATGTGAGCGACCATGCAGTAGGGACAAAGGTGCCCCAAGGCGAATACTTGAAGCCCAAGGAACCACAATGCCGCACCACCCGCGGTCAGTGCTGCAACGCCCAAGGCACCCGAGCGAACACGTCTCCAAGTCAAACTGATCGGACGAAACAGAAGCAACGCGATGACGGACAAGTGAGTCAGAATCGCTGGCACACTGACGGGGACGGTCGCAACTTTGGACCAACGACTGTGCAGCACATGTCCGCAGTCAAACACGCTGCCGCCGGAGCATCCGGCGACCGGCGATGACGTGAACGAAGAGTACGCCAGGTAGCTGCTTGTTCCCAAAGCGATGACGCTGCAGGCCAACATTGTCCACCACGCAGTCAATCGAATGCGGGGCACCGACCCGCTCGTCGGCATCCTCCAACGGAGGGACGATTGTGGGTAGCGGTTGACCGAGGAGTGCAAATCGACAGTGGCCATGGTGGATCCAAAGAAAAGTCTGGTGGGGGAATCTTGTTGCGGTGGATCACCGGAATTGCAGGTTGTGTGCCAATGCGAGACGCCAACTTTCGAAATCACGCGAATCCGCGGAATTGCCCAGATTGCGTCGCCGTTGGGGGCCGCGACGACCATTGACCGACCAATTTGAAAGCAAATGAACCATCCCGCGTTGCTCTCGGGAGGTCGGTTTCAGGTCGAATCGATTCCGCCTGCAATGGCTGTTGTCAAAAGTGTCGCATTTCTTGCTCGCAACCGTCTCAGATTGGGAGGGTTTGGCGGGCTAGGCGGATTCGTCAGCGTTCAGCCGAGCGGGCCGTAGGTACGGCGGTACTCTGTCGGAGTGATCCCGGTCGATGCTTTGAATTGCCGGGTCAGATGGCTCTGGTCGTAAAAACCGGTGGAGGCAGCGATGTTGCCGATTGCTTCTTGGGTCGACTCGAGCAAGTGTCGCGCGACGCCGACTCGGACCTCGCGGATGTAATGGTTCGGCGTGATCCCAAACAACCGAATGAATTCGCGGTGCAGTTGGCTTGGCGACAGGTTGGCTTCCCGTGCCAAGTCCGCGACCGCGATTTGATCGCCATAGTTTTGCGTCACAAATTGAACCACGTTGAGCAGCCGCAGATGACCGCTCTCGGGGGCCTCCGAGTCATGGTAAGGCCGCTTCACACCGGCCAATGCAATGACCTCGCCGGCTTCGTTGAGCAACGGAATCTTGTTGCAGGAATAGATTTGAGGGACGCCGCGACTGTCTGGGACCAACCAGATTTGGTCCGTCAACGTCTCGCCTGAGGCGACCACGCGACGATCTTCCTCGATGTACTGAGTCGCCGTCGCCGGAGGAAAGAAGTCGAAATCGGTTTTGCCAATGATCGACGATTCATCCTCCACGCCGACAACGCGGCAGACCACGCGATTTGCCCGTAGATATCGCCCGTCAGCCGCTTTGACGTACATGTAGACCTGCGGCAAAAAGTCGAACAGCTCCAAACAGGCCATCGGATTGGCGATGCTGTCGAATGCGTCGGTTCGCCAACGGTCGATATCGGGATTTGCTGCTGCCATGCGAGGATTTTACAAATCAATGCAACGAATCGGCAAGACACGCTCTCCTCTATTGACAATAATGAAAGGCAGAGATCGGCGCCTTCGAATGCGTCTATTCCGAACGAACCGTCATTATCCGCCATTTCGCGGGGGCTCCCGATCAGGTGAGCGAACCCGCAAAGCGACCATCCTTCCGTCGCTGGCCTCTTTTCCTATCCGGTCACGCAGATTGCATGAGTGAAGTCATCGTCCATGATCTACGAAGTTTGAACGATTCACCGGTTGGTTCCATCGAGCGAACGGGTTCGTCTGAGGCAACCGGCCTGTCCCGGTCATATCCACGCTCGCCGGGCGAACGTTCGCGACACTTTGGCAAACCGTTCTGCGCCGTCCTTCTCGCGTCGCTTGGTTGGATTTTCTCCTCGCTCGTCAGCCCGAAAGCTTTGCAAGCGGAAGACGTTTCGTTCTCACGCGACGTCTTGCCGGTTTTGTCAGACCGTTGCTTTCATTGCCACGGTCCTGACGAAGGGAATCGGGAGGCGGACCTTCGTTTGGATGTGGAGTCAGCCGCGAAAGAGGATCGCGGAGGATACGCCGCGGTTCAGCCTGGCGATCTAGAAAGCAGCGAGATCTGGTCGCGGATCATTTCCGACGACGAAGACATGTTGATGCCTCCGCCGGACTCACATCGCAAGCCGTTGACCGAGAAAGAACGCGAAGCGATTCGAAAGTGGATTGCTGACGGAGCACCCTGGGGCAAGCACTGGTCCTTTGAAAAGCTGACTCGCCCCGAAGTTCCCGAGTCCGCCGAAGAGGCAGCCAATCCGAATCCGATCGACGCGTTCGTTGCAGAGAAACTTGCCGACAACGACTTGTCGCTGAGCCAACCTGCCGATCCGATCACGCAACTTCGTCGGCTTTCGTTTGACTTGACCGGGATGTCGCCGACGCCCGACCAGATTGCTCGGTTGAAAGACGCCACTGACGAAACCCGAGAAGAGGTCTGGACGGACCTCATCGAGGAATGCCTCGAATCACCGCATCATGCCGAACGCATGGCCATGTGGTGGCTCGATGCCGCACGGTATTCCGATTCGGATGGCTTCCAGCAAGACGGCACTCGCGAAAATTGGCCTTGGCGTGACTGGGTGATCGATCAATTCGCAAACAATCGACCGTTCGACGAGTTCACGATCGAACAGTTCGCAGGCGATTTGTTGCCGGACGCGACGGCGGAACAAAAACTGGCGACATGTTTCCACCGCAACCACATGACAAATGGCGAAGGCGGACGCGATCCCGAAGAATCACGCATCGACTATGTCATCGACCGAGTCAACACGACCGGAACGGTTTGGTTGGGGCTGACGCTTGGTTGCGTGCAATGTCACACCCACAAATTCGATCCGATCACGCATCACGATTACTACTCGTTGTCGGCGTTCTTCAACAGCATTGATGAAGACGGCAATGCCGGTATGAGAGCCAAGCCCTATCTTGAATTTGAATCGCCAAGGGTCGATCCTCAAGCCGAAGAATTCGCAACGTTTGTTGCGGAGTGTGAAAAGGCCGAAGCCGCCGAAAAAGTGCGGGCTGTCGAACGCTTTGAAACATGGCTGGCTGAGTTCCAAAGCGACCCGCCGTCAGAACATTCTGTGTGGCACACGCCTTCGCCAAAGTTGAACAGCAGCGAAGGAACGGAGTTTACCGTCGAGGACGATCGCATCGTTCAAACACACGGGCCCACACCGGTTCAAGATGACTACCGAGTGGTGATGCAAATCCCCGATGACATGCCACGTGTCACCGGGGTTCGCATCGAAGTCTTCCCACACGAGTCACATGTTGACGGACGTTTTTCGCGGGATGGAAACGGCGAGTTCGCGCTGACCAGCGTTCTGGCGATGGGCCGGCGAGAAGGCAGTCCATCGGAAAGCCAATTGGAGTTTGTTCGCGCGAAGGCGGATTTCGAATCGGACGAAGAGCGTAAGACGGAGTGGGACAAACGCTATGCGAAAATCAACAAGACGCTGAACGATGACGCGCGAGATGGTTGGACAACCGAAGGTGCGGAAAAGATCGAGCCTCACGTCGGTGTGTATGAGCTTTCCGAACCATGGGATGTGCAGTTTGGCGATCGATTTGTCGTTTTGATGCGGCAACGTTCCACTCACGGCAATGCAAACATCGGACGATTCCGAGTCTCGTTGTGCTCGGAGTTTGGTGAAACGGTTCGCCGCGTGGACGGTGACTCGCCGATGGCAGAGCTGGTTCAACAGTTGAATGAACCCAATGCCGAAGAAAGCAAACCTGCCGACGAAGAAACAGTCGACAAGCCAGATGCGAAGCAAGTTGGTGATGAACTACGCAAACGTTTGCTCGAACAGTTCTTGATCGCGGATCTGGATTACCAAGCTGCCAATGAACGTTTGAAACGAGCTCAAAAGCAACTCGCCGATCTGAAGAAGCAAGCCAAACCTCGCAAGGTGATGGTGTTGAGCGAACGGGAAGAACCTCGCGAAACACATGTGTTGTTGCGTGGCGTTTGGGACGCGAAAGGCGATGTGGTCGAGCCAGCTGTTTTGCCGAGCGTATTGGAATGGCCCGCCGAAGAGACTCGCACGCGTTTGGATTTGGCCAATTGGATCGTTGATCCGGAGAACCCGCTGACCGCTCGCGTGATCGCCAATCACATGTGGCAATTGATGTTTGGTGCCGGTTTGGTTCGAACGCCGGGCGACTTTGGATTGCAAGGTGAACTGCCAACGCATCCAAAGCTGCTCGATTGGTTGGCGGTGGAGTTGATTGAAAACGATTGGGATCTACGCCATTTGCTCAGGCTGATCGCGACCAGCAAAACGTATCGCCAGAGCAGTGTCATTTCGCCTGAGCTATTGGAACTCGACCCTGAAAACCGTTTGCTCGCACGAGCACCCCGTTTCCGTTTGCCGGCCTGGATGATTCGCGACAATGCGTTGCGAGTATCGGGATTGCTCGATCCAACCGTTGGCGGTCCGCCCGTGTATCCGTATCAACCGCCGGGCGTGTGGGCGGAGATCACGATGGGACGGTTTGACTATCAACCCAGCCTCGGGTCTCGGCAGTACCGACGGACGATCTACGCGTTTTGGCGTCGCAGCAGCGCACCGACCTTCTTGTTCGATAGTGCCCAACGCCGCGTTTGCGAAGTCGGTGTGCGACGCACGAACACGCCACTGCATGCACTGACGTTGATGAACGACGCAACCATGTTGGAAGCCTCCCGAGCATTCGCGGATTCGATCGTGAATCAATCAGAATCGCCTGATGAAGCCGCTTGGAAAGATCACGCCAATTCTCTTTCCAATCAGGTCTTGTCTCGTCCGCTCAGCGACGAAGAACTCGCGGCTTTGCAAAACGTTTGGACGCGAACGCGTGACTACTACGACGATCACATCGACGGGGCGACTGAGTTTTGCACCGTCGGCCAAATGGAGTCGCCTAATGACAACGAAGCTGCGGAAACCGCGGCTTGGATGACGACCGCGAGTTTGATTCTGAACCTGGACGAAGCCATGACGCGTGAATGAGTGTCATCTTCAATTTGCCGCAAAGACTTAAACACGCCGCCTTACAATTCAAAGAACTCATGTCTCATCAAGAAACCCAACTGCAGCTCGGTCGGCGTAGCTTCCTGTCGCAAGCCGGCTTCAACTTTGGCGCCCTCGCCGCGGGAGCGATGCTGGGCGATGAGTTGGCCGCCAGCGAGTTGAAGTCCAGCCTGCCGCATTTTGCTCCCAAAGCCAAACGCGTGATCTTCTTGACCCAGTCCGGAGGTCCGTCGCAGATTGAGTTGTTTGATCACAAACCGGAACTTCCCAAACTGGCTGGCACGGAACTGCCCGACAGTGTCCGTCAGGGGCAGCGGCTGACCGGAATGACCAAAAATCAAAAGCAATTGATTTTACCGGCGATCACCAAATTCAACCGTCACGGCGAATGCGGGCGATTGGTTGGCGAATGGTTGCCGCACATCGGTTCGATCTCAGACGACCTGTGCTTTGTGAAATCAATGGTCACCGATGAGATCAATCATGCACCCGCGATGACGAAATTCTTGACCGGTCATCAGCTTCCCGGCCGACCCAGCTTTGGTGCTTGGGCGAGCTACGGTTTGGGCAGCATGAATAGCAATCTGCCAGATTACGTTGTTCTGATTTCAAAAATGAAACGGCCCAGCGATCAGCCTCTTTACGATCATTATTGGGGCAGCGGCTTCCTTCCGTCCAAACATCAGGGCGTCAAGCTGCGTAGTGCTAAAGATCCGGTTTTGTATTTGAACGACCCCGATGGTTTTCCACGGGAATTGCGTCGCGAAATGCTGGACGGGTTGGCGGGCATGAACCGTCTGCACCACACGGAAACTTTGGATCCCGAAATCGAGACCCGCATCGCTCAGTATGAGATGGCGTTTCGGATGCAAACTAGCATTCCGGATCTGACCGATTTGAGTGACGAGTCCGACGAAACGTTTGAAATGTACGGACCCGATTCACGTCGGCCCGGCAGTTACGCCGCCAACTGCATTTTGGCTCGCCGTTTGGCCGAGCGTGATGTGCGGTTCATTCAACTGTTTCATCCCGATTGGGATCACCATTCGCGGCTGAGTTCCTGGTGCGTTTCGCGATGCGTTGATACCGACCAACCCAGTGCCGCGTTGGTCAAAGATTTAAAGCAACGTGGTTTGCTCGACGACACGTTGATCATTTGGGGTGGAGAATTTGGACGCGGAGTCGCTGGGCAAGGCAAATGGGATTCACCCGAAGCCGGCCGCGATCACCACCCTCGCTGCTTCACGATTTGGATGGCTGGGGCCGGTATCAAGCCCGGAACGTCGTACGGCCAAACGGACGACTTCAGTTACAACGTCGTTGAAAATCCGGTTCATGTACGTGACTTGCACGCCACAGCATTGCACGTGTTGGGAATCGATCACGAGCGATTCACTCATCGCTACCAAGGACTCGATTTCAAACTGACCGGGGTGGAACCATCCAAGGTCGTTGACGACATCTTGGCATAACTTTCGCAGCTTCACACGGATGATTTTCGTTTGACTGTTTTTCCTTCTTACCGTTCCTTCGATGCATTCATGATTCCTTGGATCAAAACAATTGGCCTGCTCTGCGTGCTGAGTGGATTTAGCGTGGTCGCTCAAGGTGACGAGGGCGAACATTCCGGTCAGGACGAAGCTCACGGCAGTGCTGAAACGCTGCCGGAGACGATCGATTTCAACGAACACATTCGTCCGATCTTCAACTCGCACTGCGTGGCGTGCCACGGCGGAGTGAAGCAGGCTGGTGATCTTTCGTTCGTCTATCGTGACAAGGTTCTGCCTCCGGATGGTTGGGTGGTTGAACCAGGAGAGCCTGATGATTCGATCGTGATGGAACGAATCACGACTGATGACGAATCGGTGGTGATGCCTCCCGCCGAACACGGTCCGCCGCTTCCAGAGCACGAAGTCCAACTGATTCGGCGATGGATCGAACAAGGTGCGAAATGGGGCGAGCACTGGGCGTACGAGAAACCTCAATGGCCTGCCGTTCCTGACGTCGTCAACGTGAATTGGTGTCGCCAAGCGACAGACCGTTTTATCTTGGCAAAGTTGGAAGAAGAGGGCATCGCACCCGCCGAAGATGAAGTCCCGACGCGTTGGTTGCGTCGAGTGTCATTGGACTTGATCGGTTTGCCACCCACGCCAGCCGAAGTGGCAGCGTTTGAATCGGCGATTGAAACGCAGCAAGAGCATGCCTATGAAGAGGCCGTCGACCGGTTATTGAATCGTCCCGAGTTTGGCGAGCGTTGGGCCAGCGTTTGGTTGGACCAAATCCGCTACGCCGATTCAAAGGGGCTCGGACTCGACGCTCCTCGAAAGGCGTGGAAGTTTCGTGACTGGGTGATCGATGCGTTCAATCGAGACATGCCATACGACGAATTCACGGTTCGTCAAATCGCGGGCGACTTGCTGCCAAATCCCACCATCGAAGACTACATCGCGACCGCCGCTCAACGGCTCACGCAATCCAACGAAGAAGGCGGGACCGACGACGAAGAGTTCCGAATTGAAGCGATTCTTGATCGCGTCAACACGACCTGGCAGGTTTGGCAGGGAGTCACGTTTGGATGCGTGCAGTGTCACAGCCATCCGTACGATCCGTTCGAACACGACGAGTACTACAAATTCGCGGCGTTCTTTAACAACACCGCTGACTCGGATCTGGATGAAGATTGGCCGGTGCTGAAGGTGCCGGTTGATTCGGCTCACTACGATCAAGCCGCCAAGCTTGATTCGCAGATTCGTCCGTTGCAACGGAATATCTGGTCTTAGGAATACGAACTGCTTTCCGATGACACACGTTGGAAGCCGCTGACCGATTTGGAGGCCTCGACCAATAAGGCGACCAAGGTCGATGTTGAAACGGTCGGTGATCACGATGAATTTCACACCGTGGGAACGGTTGCGCGAAACACTGACATCACACTTCGTTCGCCGTTGCCAGATTCGGTCGACTCGCTAACCGCGATTCGTTTCACCGGTATGCCTTTGGACCCCGAAAAGGCCATCTCCGATTCGGAATGGGGATTCGTGCTTTCGCATGTGGACGCCAAGCTGATTCCTGCCGATGGGGGTGAACCGACGCCGATCGAATTTGCCGACGTGATCTCCGACGAGCCTGATCCGTTTCATGATCCCAACGGCAGTCTCAACGAGAAATCGAACCACGGATTCGCCGCGTACACTCGCATTCACTATCCACGCTCCGCAGCGTTCTTGCTTAAAGAGCCTTTGGACGTCAGCGAGGGGTCGCAGATCGAATTCACGATCAAACACCGCGTCTACATGTTGTCCGCGTTCTCCTTGGTCACTCGTCGAGGCCATTTGGCAGTGTCGAGCGATCCGGAGTTTCAGGCCTTGTTGAACGATGAGTCGTTGCAGGCTCAACGAAAAGAGCTCGCCGAACTGAAGTCTCGACGCAACAAGATCGAAAGCACAACGGTGCCAATTTTGGCCGAACGGGAGTCGCATTTGGCTCGCCCCAGCCACGTCTTCATTCGCGGTTTGTTTTTGACGAAGGACAAGCAGGTTCAACCGGACACGCCTCAATCCTTCCCGCCTTTGTCAGCCGGCGACCAACCGCCACGTTTGGCTCTCGCACGTTGGTTGGTCAGCGATGAAAACCCACTTACCGCCCGAGTGGCCGTGAACCGGGTTTGGGCTCAGCTCTTTGGAATCGGTTTGGTCGCAACGGAAGAAGACTTTGGTTCTTCCGGCGAAGCACCATCGCATCCGCAGTTGCTCGATGATTTGGCGTTGCGTTTCAAAGACACTCACCAATGGAAGTTCAAACCTCTGATTCGCGAATTGGTGCTCTCGCGGACATATCGACAATCCAGTGTTGTTCGAGAGGATCTGATGGACGTCGATCCGGCCAATCGTTTATTCGCACGCGGTCCTCGACACCGTTTGGATGCAGAGACCGTTCGCGATCAAGCTCTCGCGATTTCTGGATTGCTGAGCGACGAGATGCACGGGCCGCCGGTTCACCCACCGATTCCCGATGGCGTATGGACTCCGTTCGCGGCCTGGGACAAATGGAATACCGCGAAAGTCGATGATGGTGATCGTTATCGGCGTTCGCTTTACACCTACACCAAACGCAGCATCCCATTCCCCATGTTCGCGGCCTTTGATGCTCCTTCGCGAGAGTTCTGCACGCCTCGTAGGTTGCGGTCGAACACTCCGGTCCAAGCCCTGATGACGCTTAACGACCAAACATTCGCGGAGTGCGCCAGTGCTTTCGCTGCTCACATGAGAACGTTGGCTGACGAGCCGTCGGAACAGATCCGGTTGGGCTTTGTGCGTGCAACCTGCCGAGAACCTTCCACCGACGAGTTAAATGAATTGGTGGGATTGCATCAACAACTCGGCGAACTGGAGACCGGTGATCCCCTGTCGATGGTTGCCAATGTGCTTTTGAACCTCGATGAGGTCTTGATGAAATGATTGACTTTCAAACCATGCATTCCATGAAAAACGCTTCGCGAAATTCACTTGCGTCCGAGCTGTACGCCAACTCGTTGCAACGTTCCACGCGCCGACACTTTCTGCGTGACTCCACGTTGGGGCTTGGTGCGATTTGGATGGCGATGCAGCAGAACCAGGCATCTGCGCGGAACGTGGTGGTGCCTCAGCATTCGCCAACGAACCCGCTCAGCCCGATCGATCCGCCGCTGCCTGCCAAAGTCAAACGGGTCATTTTCTTGCACATGATCGGGGCTCCCAGCCAACTGGAGTTGTTCGATTACAAGCCGGAATTGAAACGGTTGGATGGCAAAGATTGCCCGCAATCATTCTTGGAAGGCAAGCGTTTCGCTTTCATCCAAGGCACGCCCAAAATGCTGGGGCCGCAGTACCCGTTTGAGCAACACGGTGACTCGGGGGCGTGGGTATCCGATCGGATGCCACACTTGGCGAAACAGGTCGATGACATCTGTTTCATCAAATCGATGCAGACTGATCAGTTCAACCATGGACCCGCTCAACTGATGGTCCACACCGGCCAAACTCGGATGGGCAACCCATCCATCGGATCTTGGGTCACATGGGGACTGGGCAGCGAGAACGAAGATCTTCCCGGCTACATGGTTTTGTTGTCGGGCGGCCGATTGCCCCGTGTTGGCAAGGCTTTGTGGAGTTCTGGTTTTCTGCCTTCGGTTTACCAAGGTGTCCAGTGTCGATCCAAAGGCGATCCGGTGTTGAACATTTCCGACCCGCAGGGCACGACTCGGGAAGCTCGGCGAGCGATGTTGGATTCGCTTAATCGGCTCAATCAAACTTCTCATGAGACGTTCGGCGATCCCGAAACCATCACTCGGATCGCCCAATATGAGATGGCGTTTCGGATGCAGTCGGCTGTGCCCGACGCGATGGATATTTCGAAGGAGCCGCAACACGTCCTGGACAGCTATGGTGCCGAGCCCGGAAAGGAATCGTTTGCCAACAATTGTTTGCTCGCCCGACGTTTGGCTCAGCAAGGTGTGCGATTCATCCAGCTCTACGATTGGGGCTGGGACTCCCACGGTGCCGGCAAAAACGAAGCGTTGAACGAGGGTTTCAAAGACAAGTGCAAGCAAGTCGATCAGCCCACCGCCGCGTTGTTGGCCGATTTGAAAGCCAACGGGATGCTCGAGGACACGCTCGTGATTTGGAGCGGCGAATTTGGCCGCACACCGATGCGAGAGAATCGCGGCGGCACTGAAATGACCTTTGTGGGTCGAGACCACAGCCCGTCCGCGTTCACGTTGTGGATGGCTGGTGGCGGTGTCAAAAAGGGAATGACGTACGGTGAATCAGACGAAGTGGGTTACACCGCGGCCGTCAATCCAGTTCATCTGCGAGACTTCCACGCGACGCTGCTGCACTTGCTCGGGTTTGACCACCAGAGCCTTGTCTATCCGTTCCAAGGTCTGGACCAAAAGCTCACCGGCGTCAAACCAGCCCAAGTGATCGATGGCATTCTCGCGTGACGAAGTGAGCCTGATTGATTGGGTAGGTGGCTGTTTTGGCCAGTCGTTCCGAGTCTGGCTAGTTGCGATCGCCAGGTGGGACCTGGCCTACGTCGATTTGCGATTTGCGATTGAAAATTTGAACTTTGCAATCACACAGTTCTTAGATGATGCCTCATCGAGACCCCGCCAGTTTCTCTTCCATCGTCCGCAGCTTTGCGTCCAGTTTTTGGATCACGGCTTGCGAGCCCGGTTCCCGGATCAGATTCACCGTTTCATCTGGATCGGACGTTAGGTCATAGAACTCGTCGCAACCTTCATTGTGTCGATCGCGGATCAGTTTGTATTGCGGTGTTCGATAGCCCCGGAGCGACGCCACGGCGTAGTTGATCATGTCGTATTCGAAGTAGTGGGTTTGGTCCCAGTCCTCAGTTGTTTCGCCCTTTAGCAATGGCGACAAATCGCGGCCAGGTAAGTCTTTGGCCGATGAGCCATCTCCTGCGATCGCACACAGCGTTGGAAACCAATCCAAATGCGATGCGTTGGCTTCGATCACTGCGGAAGGTTGGATCACGCCTGGCCATCGAACGATCGCGGGGACTCTCAGTGAATGGTCATAGAGGTTCGGTCGGTACTTGTTCGAAATGACACGAGTGCCATGGTGAAATTCGCCCGGTGGCTTTTGCTTGGTCGCCCAGATGCCGTTGCCTTTGTGCCAGATCCCGTGATGGCCCATGTTGAAACCGTGATCCGATGTGAAGATCACAACGGTGTTGGACGTCAGATTTTGGTCATCGAGCGTTTGCAGCAACCGTCCCAGATTGCGATCAACCCCGGACGTGCTCGCCAAGTACTCCTTCATCTTCTTGCGAACCCAGTTGTTGTCCAAGTTCGGGTATTGGGGGATCGTTGGATCCATTTCTTCGTATGGCTGCCAGTCTTCTGGTGCGACCGGTAGCCAACGGCCGTGAGGTGCTCGAGTGGACAGGCATAAAAAGAAAGGCTGGTCAGCGTTTTGTTCCACGAAATCGATCGCATGATCGGTCAAGATGTCCGTGGTCAATCCTTCGAACTGTTGAACCTTGCCGTTGAGTTCCAATTCCGGATTGTCCGGCGTCGTCCCGCCTCCCGTCAGGCCCGTGAACGAATCAAATCCGTGCTGCGTCGGATGCTTTCCCGAATCGCCGCTGGCGGTCCAATCACCAAGGTGCCATTTGCCGACCAGACCGGTTTTGTATCCCTGTTGCTGCAACACTTCCGCGAAAGTCACGGTGTTGTCAGGATCCAAGTAGACCGGTAAATCGGGATCGTAGAGTTTGTGCCCGGGTTGGGGGATGAAATCCTTGATCCCCAGTTCGCTGGCGTAGCGACCCGTCATCAGTGTTGCTCGAGCGGGACTACACACCGGAGTGGTGCAAAAGAAGTTTCGAAAGACGGCACCTTCGGCTGCCAAACGATCCATGTTCGGGGTCGAGGGAATTGGCACATCGTCGAACTGCCCCGAACGAACCGCTTCCGCAAACGCCCAAGGTGCTTGGTCGTCGGTCAGGATCATCACCACGTTTGGTTTCGCGGCATTGGTCGAGTGAGTTGGCAATGCGTAGTGAACAATGCAACAGAGCATCAGTGACCAACGCAATGTCTTCCAGCGAATCAATCCAGGCATCATGGTCGAAGTAGCATCCAAAGCAAAGTCTGCAGTGTGTGGAGAATGTGTGACATCTTATTCTGTCTCGACGCCCGTTGCGGGATGATACCATTGCAATCGCAGGTTGTGATTGACCCATGTGATTGTCTTCCTATTCGAACGAAGGACAGAGAGTTTGTCTCAATATCGATTTACGCTCTACGCATTGCTGGGTTTGGTGACGGGCGTCGCTATGTTGCTTGGGCTGGTTCGGTTTTTGACGCTGCATCCCGATATGTTGACGCCAGTCGTCACTGTCTTCGTCTTTCTTGGTTGCGTTCTTTCGCCGGGAATCGTTGCTCACCGAGACTCACCTCGTAGTCGAGTGACGCTAGGTTGTCTTGTTCTGCCGATGTTCTTTCTCGTTTGCGGGGTTGTTTTTTCGGTTGTGATCTCGATGCTCAATCGTGGCGTTTGAGATGTGTGAGGGCGTTTCGAGATACGCGATCGTCTTCGCCGCGGAGTCGTCCGTCACCGAAGAGCAGCCGCGTAAGCACGTTTGAACCTGATATTGCCCGCGGTTGGAGACTGGATGAGTGACCGCGATCTTTTTGTAGCACCAGGGATTCGCCTTTGAGGTTGCGTGTCCGTGGCAATCGCTGCCTTTGGATTGCAATGCGAACTGCTGAGGCAAATGGTATTATCTGTTACTTCCAACATTCAATTGCAGGCAATGCTCATGAACGATCCAAGTCCGTATCAGTCGTCTGAAATGACGCCTCAAAGCCATCTCAGGCCTACCGGCGGTGGGGAGGCAATCGGCGAAGGCCAGATCGCTTTGGCGTGGTTTCTGTTTGTCGTTGTGGCGACCATTGGCGGGGCAGTTGCTGGTGCGATTGGAGGTATGGTCATCGGAGCCGTTCTCGGCGGCGCTGGGCAATCGATGCAAACGATTCAAGTCGCCAGTGCGTTCGCAGGATTCTTTGCGGGATTGCCGGTCTCGTGGCTGACATTTCGGTGGCAAGTTCGACGGCTGCTGGCAAAGGCTTCCGCTTTATCCGTTCAACAACTCTAGCAACGGAGGCATCTTATTTTTTCAAAACCGTTGTCATCGACGACCGTAATACTCGTCCCGCGGTCACCTGAGCGTAAACGGTACACTGCTTGTGTCGAACTTGGATGGACTTGTTGAACGCGAATTCGGGAGCTGAGATGAGTCTTGACTATGAGAGACGCGGCCAGTTCGCTCTGGTTCTTGCAACTGTGAGGCGGACGCAATCTCTTCCTGGCGGTGAAATCCGCGGTCTGCCCAATGGACGTGTTGTCGGCGGGTTGAAAGGGTTTCATTTGTTTGCATGTCAACTCGCGGAAGCGGAAAAGGACGACCAGCACGGGCGGACACACAAAGCGTTGGATCAGGTGAATCAACTGAGAAACGAGTTCAATGTGATCGCGAGTCGTTGGCAGTCATCGGTCGCCGGATTGATGCAAGGCATCCGGTCAGGCCAGGACGTGAAGAACCTGGAACGTCTCAAGCGAATGAAAGCAGCTCAGCTCGAGATGGGACGATTGATCGACGCCGCTCAAAAGGCATTCAAGGATTTGATTGCGAATATGAATACGGCCGAGTCCGAAGCCGGGAAGAACACTGGCGATGAATAGTAGAGTGTCACAAAGCGTGACGACCCAACGGATGAAAGCGATTGAATGCTCGCCAAGTGACAGCGGTTTGAATCCGTATCAAAGCCCGCCTGAGTACGCGGAGGTCGTTGAAAGCGATCCAGAGCAGAGCATGTTTGAGCGTGAGCGTAGCTTTGCGGTGCCGCTCCTGATCTTGTCGACGGTTGCTCTGTTCATCAGTCTGGCCGGGACGCCAACGGCGGCTTTCCTTCGTTCCCATCCCGTGAGATTGAATGGGTATCTCGCTTACGTTTTGGCGATCGTGGTGCATTTTGTTCAGTGGTTCGGTGCACGCTGCATGTTCGCGGGGCGGAAAAGGGCGTTGTCCTATTTCGCCGCCATTCTGTGCTCCATTCCGATGCTGTCGCCGCTTGTCGTTCTTGGGGTCCCCTTCGGCCTGATGGCAATCGTTGCATTGATCCTTGGCGATGTTGGTGTCAAAGGGAAACGAATTCACGCAACTTTGGATTCTTAGAACCGCAGTGGGATACGCTGCGGTCCTTTAGGGTTTCAGCGATCCAGGTAAGGCTGGGTGATGGATTGCGACAACCTGATTGGCGATGTTCGCGTTGCCATCAATGTTCCTGGGAACCGTCCAAACGCCGTGCGGCTGATATGCCGAGCGTCTACAGCCGGTTTTGTTCTTTTTGGTGATGGACATGCGGTTTAGAAATCAGTATCCGACGAAGGAATGTTTTCTGAAAGGTTGAAGTGTTTGACCAGCCTTTGCGAGTGCTGCTGGACAATGTCCGGGAATTGTGCGGCTACGTTTTGGCTTTCGGTTGAGTCGGAACGGTGATCGTAGAGCTCTTCGCCGATGAGTTGGTCGTCTTGGATGGATCTCCACTGGGTGTATCGCCAGCTGGCAGTTCGGATCGAGTAGCCCCAAGCCACCCACTTTTCGCGTGGTGCATAGAAAGGATGTTGGTGCTGGGTGAACGCAGCGGTCTTGAGCGTTTGAACGGGGTTTGTCAGCAGCGACGAGAGGTTGTTTCCCTCGAGATTTTTGGGCAGGTCGTTTGCGATGCCGGCGAGGGCGGCGAGCGTGGGGTAGAGATCAACCAATTCGGTCAAGCAATCGGTGCTTGGCTGCGTTCGCTCGGTGCGTGGATCGGCGATGATGAGTGGGACTCGCGCGTCGAGTTCGAAGTTGCTGGTTTTGCCCCACAACGTTTTCTCGCCGATGTGGAATCCGTGGTCCGAAACAAATGCGACAATCGTGTCGTCTTGATGGCCGCTTGCTCTCAGAGCTTCCAAGATCAATCCGACTTGAGCGTCGAGAAAGCTGATCGAGGCGTAGTAGCCGTGGCGAAGATGCCGTTTCAATTCCGGCGACAATTCGGCTTCTTTGGGAATTCCATCGTAACTGTGTAGCTCTCGCGAAATGTGCATTGCAATCTCGGGGACATCGGCTGGGATCGTTTCCAACGCCGGCGCTGAGATTTCATCGGGATTGTAAGGGTCCCAGTACTTCTTTGGTGCAACGAATGGCAAATGGGGACGCCAGAAGCCGACGCCTAGAAAGAATGGGGCCGCGTTGTCGGGATAGTCTCGGATAACGGAAGCGGCCAAACGAGCGATTTGACCATCGCGGTAGGCGGTGTCGGGAACGTCGAGCGACTCGGTCGAGGGCGCCTTCTTTACCTTGCGAGCACGGAGGGCAACGGGAGTGTTGGAATGCACTGTGTCGGCAGCGTGCGTTCCTGCATGCAGGACTTCATCCATCGACCATGATTGCCGGTCTTGCGTGTCGCCCATGTTGTGAAAGATCTTGCCGATGTCTTGGCAGTAGTAGCCATGGTTTTTGAAGTGCTGGGGCAACGTGACCAGCGACGCGCCGTTCGGAGCGGTCTCGCGAAAACCTTTGCGGAGATCGTCGACACCCACTGTGTTTGGACGCAGTCCGGTCAAGAATGAGGACCGCGAGGGATTGCAGACCGCTTGTTGGCAGTAGGCTCGGTCGAACACCAATCCGCGTTCAGCGAGGGCATTCAGGTTGGGCGTGATCGCGTTGGGATCGCCGTAGGGTCCGATGGCACAATTCAAATCATCGGCGACGATCAGAAGCACGTTGGGGGAGTCTTCACCGATGACTGGGCGGACCAGCATCAACGCGAGTGCGAACACGCCAAACAGTTTGGCTGGTTTGGTGGCGTGATTAAGAACGAGCTTCTTTGAAACCAAAAGCAAACTGGTCACCTTGAGTCAGCCAGGGAACAAACATGTGTTGGACGCATGGTCCCAAGCTTAACCCGTTTTTAGGTCGAGTTTGACCTCGACCGATGTTCAGATGCTTTTGGGTGCTAGGGCCGCAATGGCGATTCCCGTGACAAGGCCTCCCACGTGAGCACCGTTGGCGATTTGCATTTGCATATAGTTTTGAACGAACGGCATCATGCAAGCGAACATGAAACCCAGCATCATGTAGACATTGAATGGCGGAATGCCAACGGGATAGGTGGGTTGAAACCGAGGGCGAATCCAGATGAATCCAAAGACTCCAAACACAGCTCCGGAGGCACCGATTGCCATAGGGCTTTCTAGCCAGTCCGGCAAAACAACTTGGACAACCATGCCGATGACACCTGACACGACAAGGAGTCCCGCTATGAACCAAGATCCGTGTAAACGTTCAACCACGCTTCCCAGTGTGAACAACGCCATCATGTTGAAAACCAGATGCCACTGCGATCCGTGGAGGAACGCGGGCGTGATCAAACGCCATATTTGGCCTTTTTTGATCGATACCCACGGATCGCCCGTTATTGCGTAGTCGATCGTATCTGCGAAGGTCAGCGCCATGAAAAGTTTCTGCTCCGTGGTGAGTATCTCGCTTCGCTGTTGTGGGCTGGCGTTGACCAGCATGTTCAGATCGCGGATTGACATGTCTCGGAGAGGCTCTGCCGTGACGAAGATGAGACCACAGAGGACGATCATGCCAATCACGACCGGGATGTTTCCGGTTCTTGCCGAACGTCCACTGAAAGCGCCTGAACCACTTCGCAGCTTTTTCTGAGCCTTGTTCTGCAGGGCCAGCTTGCGTTTCTTTTCCGCCTCCTCTTCCTTTCGCAGGCGAGCGGCTTCGGCGGAGACGTCAAACTTGGCCGCATTGGGCGATTGTTTGAACTCATCCATGGCTTCTCGAGCCGTCGCGACATCTTTCTCGTCGCGAATCCAGATATCATGGGAGTTTTCGTCGTGGTCGACTTTTGCAGGGATCTTCAGGGTCTGCAGGTAGTCGTTGAATTGGTCCGCCAGTTTGGGATCGGAAAAATTGCCGATTCGCCGCATATCAATCTTTCTTGTTCGAAACGAAAATGACATCCATGTTCTACGTTGATCACGCCAAAATTGCACGGGTGGGGACACAGCACGACGAAGCCCAGCAAACGCCGAAATCCCGCCAAACGCGTGAGCGGACCTGGATGAGCTGTCTGCTCGCGATCGTTGTGCTGGGTTCGCCAGCGGCGGCAGATGATTTTCCCACGCCAATCAACACAGAACCTCTCGCAGAATTAAACGCCGACGGCAAGCTCGCCGGACCCCCGCTGTTGTCTCCGCAGGAAGCGGCCGATTCGCTCGAGATGCCTGAAGGGTTCACCGCCACGGTTTTTGCCAGTGAGCCTGAGGTGCAGAACCCGATCGATTTGGCCTGGGACCGGAGGGGGCAACTTTGGGTCGCGGAGAACTACACGTATGGCCAGCGGGGCGTTTCATGGCGAGACGACCAACGCGATCGAGTGCTGGTGTTCAAGGACGAGAATCTGGATGGAGTCTCTGAGTCGCGGGCCGTGTTCTTGGACTCCGTGCAGCACCTGACCAGTGTCGAAGTTGGTCGAGGCGGTGTGTGGTTGATGTGTCCGCCGCAATTGTTGTTTGTGCCCGACGCTGATGGGGACGCGGTCCCCGATGGTCCTCCACAAGTCATCTTGGACGGGTTCACGATTGCCAAGCAAAACTATCACAACTTAGCCAACGGATTGCGATTTGGACCCGACGGTTGGTTGTACGGACGTTGCGGTGGTTCGTGTCCTGGAGTGATTGGTTTGCCCGGAACACCCGAGGACGAACGCACCGCAATCGAAGGGGGCATTTGGCGATACAACGTGGACACGCATCACGTCGAAGTGCTGTGTCATGGAACGACCAACCCGTGGGGACATGACTTTGATCGCAACGGCGAGTTGTTCTTTATCAACACGGTCAATGGTCACTTGTGGCACGGCATCCACGGTGCTCACTTGCACCGGCCGTTCACCTTGGACCCGAATCCGAATGCTTACGAGTTGATTGATCAGCACGCCGATCATTACCACTTTGATACGTCGGGCAAATGGCAAGACTCACGTGATGGAGCAGCGAACGATTACGGCGGCGGACACGCTCACGTCGGCATGATGATCTACCAAGAGTCGACTTGGCCGACCGAATGCCAAGACGATCTGTACACGTTGAACTTTCACGGCCGCCGAGCCAACCGCGAACGGTTGGAGCCTCACGGAACGGGCTATGTCGGGAAGCACGAGAAAGATTTTTTCCTCAGCGGCGACGTGTGGTTCCGCGGGATGGAAATGTCAGCCGGTCCCGATGGCAACGTGGTCGTATTGGATTGGGCGGATTTGGGCGAATGCCATGAGCACTCGGGAGTCCACCGGTCCAGCGGTCGTATTTTTCAGATTCGCTACGAAGCCGGTACGCCAGACAACGCTGCCGAACGTTTGGCAAAGTTAAATCAACCCGGAATCAATGTCGAGCAAACGGTCGCGTTTCAATTGGCGGGCGATCGTTGGTTTTCGCATCAGTCTCGATTGCAAATCGCGGAAGCCGTCGCCGGAGGTGCCGACGCCAGCGAACTGAACGCGGCGTTGTTGAAGCGGTTCAAAGATGTCGAGGGAACCAATCCGCAGCAACGATTGCGGATGCTATGGACGCTGAACGTTTCCGGCGGTTTGTCTCGCAAGGTTTTGCTCGAAGGTGTCGCCGATCCGTCGCCGCACGTTCGTTCGTGGTGCTTTCGATTGATGACGCAACATTGGCCGATCGACGATGTGTTTGGGCCGACTTCGGCGAGTGTGGCTGCCAAGGAGAAGGTGTACGACGAGTACCGTGCTTATTCGAGCGATTTCCTGACGCATGCGGAGGCCGATGTTGCTTCGGTGCGATTGACGCTAGCGTCGATTCTGCAGCGATTGCCGTTGGGTTTGCGTGGTGAATTGGCGGATTTCTTGACAGAGTTGCGTTCTGGCATCGAGGACGCTGATGACCACAACCAGGGATTGATGATTTGGTACGGGTTGATGGCGTGCGCGGACGAGCACCCCGATGAGTTGCTCTTTGGCGGCGAACAGTGCCAGATTCCAACGACCACACGACTGATCTCACGAGCACTGGCCGAACGAGTCGATCAACACCCGAAGGAGTTTGCGCGTTTGGTGACATCGGTGACACGACGCCTACGCGGGGATAGCGACTTGGACGGCAATGCCAACGTGGCGTGCGCGGACGCGTTCTTGGAAGGCGTGTCTGCCGGAATCGTGGGAGTCCGAAAGGCCGAACGACCGGAGGATTGGGCTGATTTCCAAACCGTTTTGTCGGCTCACGAAGATCTACAAACCAAGCACGCGGAGACGCTTCGTAAGTTGAACACGTTGTTCGGCGAAGGCCAGAGTGTCGGTGAGATGGCGGCGGTCGCTGGCGACGGGGACGCAGATGTCTTGGAGCGTTTGGCCGCCGTCCGCGGGTTGATTGAAACGCGAGGGGCTGACGATGCCGTTCCCGATTCAATCATCGTTCGGTTGGCAATGCCTTTGATCAAGGACCCACGCGTCAATGCGAAGTTGGCTCCGGCATTGTCGACAATCGAGTTGCCTGAAGTGGGGAGCTTGTTGCTCGACAACCTGAATCGCTTTCGTGCGCCACGGCGATCGGGCGTTGTGGGCCTGTTGTGTTCGCGAGCGGTATTCGCGGATGTTTTGCTAACATCGATTGAGCAAAAGAAACAACCCAAAGATGTGCTGACCGCGTCGCACGTTCGAACGATCTTGTCGCTGGAGGACGAACGTTTGACCGAGCGTATCGAAAACGTTTGGGGGCGAATCCGGGACACGCCGGACGATCGCAAACGTGAGATCGAGCATTGGTCGCAAACCTTGACGCGTGATCAATTGGCCAAAGCAGATGTTTCGGCCGGACGAGGCTTGTTTCAGTCCGCGTGTGCGAATTGTCACCAGTTGTTCGGAACCGGAGGCAAGGTCGGACCGGATTTGACCGGGGCTCAGCGGAGCGACCTTGGTTATCTGTTGCACAACATCATCGACCCCGACTCGGTGGTGGGTGCGGACTATCGGGCGACCAAAATTGTCACCGTCGATGGCCGATTGCTGGTTGGTTTGGTAACCCAGCGAACACGTCAAACGACCACGATCGTCGCCGCGGACCAAACATGGACGCTCGCAAATGACGACATCGAACTGGAGTCGGTCACCGAGCAATCGCCGATGCCGAGCGGATTGCTGCAACCGATGACGGAGCAGCAAGTGGTTGATTTAATCGGATACCTGCAAAGCCCAACCCAAGTGGCTCTGCCATCTAAGAAGGCTGCCAACTGAGAAGTAGGTGAGCATGAGAAGTGGGACAATCTTCCAGCTTGTCATTGCACATGAAATCAAAACGCCGGTTATGGATATGCCGGCAATTCATTGAGAACGCTAATTGCACACTGATCAGATCGGTCGGCGGCGGTTTTGTGATTAGCGTGCAATTAGAGGCGATTAGTGTTCCTCGTATTTGCACGCCGATTCGCAGAGCCAAAAGTGGGGTCGAGTTAGTTATCAAACTCGGTGTCGCTGAGTTCAAAGACGACCTGCACGGAGGCTGAGATTGTCATCATTCCGGCTTCGATCGAGCCGCCCTCTGACTCGCTTCCAAACAATTGCATGCTGTTGCCGAAAGGATCTGAACCGCGATGCGATTCCTGGACGCTCAGCACGCGTTTGACCTTCGCATCGAGAGCCCCGGCCATGTCACTGGCTTTTTCGTAGGCGGCGGCGACTGCTTTCATTCGAGCCGCGCGGCGATGTTGGATTTGATCCGAGTTCATCCACTGAATCCCAGCGATGGAGTTCACTCCGCGTTCCAGGATTCCTGTGTAGATCGCTTCAAATTGTTTGATGTCTCGGACCATGATTGTTAGTTGACGACTGGCCGAATATCCGATGGGTTGGTTCTGCTGTAGTTGATCGCGAACGGTCGGTTGCGGAGCTTCGGTCTGAGTTGCCTGTATCTGTGGCTCATCGCTGAAGAGGTCGCCGAATCCTTGCGATGCCTGGTTTGAATACCCTTGCTTCGCGTATTGCCCCTTTTGACCACTCGGGTAGATGGGCGAAAGCACAATCGATTCCGTTCGGATGTCTCTTGCTTCAATCCCCCGGTCCTTCAAAAACTGGACCACGCGAGTGACTTGCTCGGATGTCTTCCGTGCGGCGTCGGTGACCTCTTCCTCACGAGATTCGATTGCGAAACGCAACGTCACGCTGTCGGGTGCGACTTTTGTGTCGGCAGTTGCATTCACGGTCAACTTGGACCGAGTGTCGATGCCGTCTTCCGCGAGGCAACGCGTCGCGGGAAGGGCTGTGGTCGCGGTGATCGCCGCAATGATCAAGCGTGACTTCCAAATGCTAAGAATTGACATGTGAGGGCTCCTTGGATTGGGGTGAACCAGTGGGACCCTCAGTCTAATGCATTCGCCATCGACGGACTTTCGCGATGGAAAGCATCCAAGTCCGATGAGGGACGCTAAGGCAGACGAACTTGCAAGTTCGTCCAGTAGTCATCCAACCGACGATTGAAATTCGCGAACGAATTGTTGGACGACCGGACGATGCGTCAGGCGTGGGTTGATATGCGGACGTTTTTCCAGCAACCAAGCCTGAGCTTGTTCGGGCGTCATTTCTTTGTGAGCGATCAACCAGCAAATCGCGATGGTGGCACTGCGAGCCCTGCCGGCTTTGCAGTGAATGTAGACCGCTTTGCCGGATTCGACGTTTCGTTGAATGAAGGCGACTCCCGTGATCACGTCTTGCAGGCTGGGGTGCGTGAAGTCGGTGATCGGCAGATGCAGTTGCTCGATGTCGTGCTTGGAATATGCATCGACCGGGCCGACGTATTCTTCGCAAGTGTTGACGACGCCGCCGACATTGAGTTCCGCCATTTGCGGAACGTCTCGAGCGAACGGGCGAGCGCCGACAATGACCAGTGGATCGATCCAGTCAAACCAATTGCGGACTTTGAGAACGCGTCCCAGCAACATGTTCCACCACAATGTTGGTAAGAACACAACGCGGGCGTACAACCGCCTCAGCCAACCGGTTTGGATGGGACCGCTCACGCCGTGTGGATCGCTCGGTCGTCGATGGCCAGAGCGGCTTCGTGCACCGCTTCGGACAGGGTCGGGTGAGCGTGGCAGGTGCGGGCGATGTCTTCGCTGCTGGCACCAAATTCCATTGCCGCGGCGGCTTCCGCGATCATGTCTCCGGCGCGTGGGCCGATGATGTGGACGCCGAGCACTCGATCGGTTGCGGCGTCGGCGAGAATTTTGACTCGGCCATCGATGTCGCCCAGCGTGCGGGCTCGGCCGTTGGCACCCAGAGGACACACGCCCTTGTTGTATTCGATGCCGGCTTCTTTGAGTTCTTCTTCCGTTTTGCCAACCATCGCGATTTCCGGATGGGTAAAAACGATCGCGGGAATCACTTCGTAATTCATTTCGGAAGCGATGCCGGCCATTTGCTCGACACAGACGATGCCTTCTTCCATGGCTTTGTGAGCCAACATGGCACCACCGATGCAATCACCGATTGCGTAGATTCCCGTCACCGATGTTTCGAATTGGTGATTGACCTGAATGAAGCCTCGCTCGTCAAGCTTCACGCCGGCTTCCTCGAGTCCCATGCTTTTTGTCGCGGGAGCACGACCGGTGGCCAGTAGCACGCGGTCGCATCGAATCGTTTCGCCGTCTTTGATTTCAATCACGCACGGCTTCTTGTCACCTGGCTTCGGATCCACTTTGGCGGATGCCACGAACGTTCCAGTTCGAATGTCCATGCCTTGCTTTTTAAAGCTGCGATGAGCCAACGTGGCCATCTCTTTATCGAGCCCCGGCATGATGCGATCGAAGGCTTCCAGGACAATGACTTTGCTGCCGAGCCGATTCCAGACGCTACCGAGTTCCAATCCAATGTATCCGCCGCCGATGACAACCAATACTTCAGGAACTTCGGGGAAGGACAACGCGGTGGTGCTGTTTCCGATTCGATCGCCGTCTTCTTCGACGAATGGCAGTTGTGCAGGAACACTGCCCGGGCACAACATGATTTGGTCGGCGGTGACCAAGGTCGGCTGATCGTCGGCCGCACCTTCGCTGGCGGTGATTTCGATGCTGTCCACATCGCGAAGGCGGCCGCGGCCGTGATAGGCGGTCACACCTCGGCGATCGAACAGCATGTCGATTCCGCCGGTCAACGATTCGACGATTTTCTCTTTGCGTTTCATCATCACGTCGAGATCGACTTCGACATTGCTGACGTTCAGCCCGTGATCGGCAAATTTATGCTGGGCTTCTTCGTAAAGGTGGCTGGATTCCAACAAGGCTTTGCTGGGGATGCAGCCGACGCGAACGCACGTCCCGCCAAAGCGAGGGTTGTCGTCGATGCAGGCAACGTCGATGCCAAGTTGTGCTGCGCGAATCGCGGCGACATATCCGGCTGGGCCACCGCCCAAAATGACGAGTTCGTGACGAGCCGTTTTCATAGCAATTGAGTTGGAGTGCGTGGCGAGAATCGTTGCAAATCAGGATGAATTGTCAGATACGCGAAGCGGTTTGTCGACCGGAGCGCAGTTGCTTTGCTGAGACAGAAATTTCGCAAGGTGAAGTACTGGGACACCAGTTGGCCATAACAGTGCGGCCGGAGGGCTGCTGACCACTTCCCATGCTCGGCCCTCACCCTCACGTACGTCTGAACGGCGTCGCTCGAGCTCTCCCCAAACTTCGTTTCAGGAGAGAGAAACCATGTGGAAATCTGCCGAAAACCGGTAGCAGATATCTGCACGACTTCCGAGACGTAGGGTCTCTCCAGCACGGTCGCGCAGGTTTCTGTGCGGCGTCCGACGCGGAACAAGAATCTGCTCACGCAATCAGACACGGGGAGCGTCGAAAACGTTCGCCCAGCTCACTGGCTGGCGATTGCCCCGTCCATCGCGATCGTGTCGGCGAAGTCGTATGGGTGGAACACTCGGCCGATGCGTTCGGCGAGCATCTGCAGATAAAGCTTGCGGAATTTCGACTCGGTCGTCTCGCTGGTGTATTGCCCCGCCGTCGAGGGAAACATGAATTCGTCGATCTCTTTGCGAAAGATGACGGATTCTGTTTCGACGTCGAGCACGGTTAGAGTCACTGCGGCGGATCCGCGATAAAGCGTCGCACCTTCACGGAGCTTCATGCCGGTCAATTCGATTGCCAAGACCTTCTCTGCTTCGACGCCTTTACCGATGTCCAGGAAGTCCGTGTTTTCCCAACCGTGGGTGTCGCGGAACTCTTGGATTTGATCTTCGCGAACCAGACTGATGTCTTTGATTTTGTTGAGCACTATGTCGCTGACTTTTCGCGACAGAGTCCGTGCGGCGATGTCTTCGCTGTATTGGCTGCGGTCGGTGAAGGTCACCACCGCGACCTTCGAATCCTTGAGTTCTTCGCATTCTGCGGGGACTTGATCGGCACCAACGGCGTGCATCAAGTTGGACATCAAACCCAGGCAACCGGTTTGAGTGGTCAAGAGGAAGCAGGAAATCAGCAACGACGAAACGGTGCAAATGAGAGCGGTGGATCGAGCTGGCATGATGAACGTCAGAGGGCAAGCGGCGGGGAATACAACCGGAAACTTGGTCGTAAGCACTGCCAGCAATTCGACGCCACCCCAATCCGATGTTGTTCGCGAAATGCGAACGAAATTCAGACTGAAAAGCTTTTTGCGATGAGTTCCACGCCCGCTAAAGAACGACTGGCGCGACGATCAATTCGCGTTCGATTTGGAACAGCGTCACATGCCAATCGGATTCGTCTTCGCTGCGAGACGGATTCCATTGCAGTTCGATTTGAATCACGTTGTCGAATTGCCCGGTCGGATCTCGCCAGTACGTGTCGACCTTTTCACGGCCGTACTTCTGGAAGACGCGAGGTCGACGGTCGAGTTCCCACTGGATTTCTGGGCCGAGCCGTTTGACATCCGAATAAGCACCCGCACGAAACGTCTCGAGCTGTTCCTGGGCGGATTGATCCAACTCGTAAGCCGCGTCCAATTTCATCGTCGAAACTTGACGGTTGGGTGCCGACTTTTGCAGCTCAAGTGCCAGGGCTTCTTCACCGTTGGCAGCCAGTTCGAGGTACTGCTGTGCGAAGTAGGTCGCTTGGTCGCCGAGCGTTCGGTACTTCAGGTAGTGCACGAAGAACCCGGTCGAACCGAACAGGCAAGCTAGCACCAGGCCGATTCTGGCGACCGTGGTGCCAACGGGTTTAGCATTTCCACTGTGCTTTCGCAGCGCAAACAAGCAGATCGCAATCGCCAAAGCTGGCAGCACCAGCATTGGTTTGGCAACCGCGGCGGTGAAGCTGGCAAGCGAGATCAGGAAACCGATGAAGGCACTGATGCGAACCGGTGCGACGTCATCAACCACCACCGCTTCGTAGCCCGATTCGGCTCCCATTCTGGGAACATCCTTTTCGCGATTGGCGGCGGTGGCTTTCGCGGCACCGCCCAAAAACAACGACTTGGACGATTCAGGCTGGTTCATTTCGGCGAGGTTACGAAAAGAGGACCACGGGGGAAGTTAGACCCGGGCTGTTACGCAGCGTCTCGCATTTGGGTTTGCATACCCAGAGAATTCTTTTCTGGGAGCGTTTCGAGGTCGCCGAACAGCTTGGAACGCAGTACTTCCGCGGCTCTTTGGGACGCCCCCGGGCTGGCGTGTTCATTTCGCAGGTTCTGAAGGTCTCGCCGGATTTTGGCGTAGTAAAAGCTGTCCTGAAGCATCGCTCGCATGGTTTCAGTCAGGAAATCGATCGCGGGTTCCGGGTCGCCAACCGAAATGAACTCGGGGAAGAGTTTGCGTCCGGCCATCAGGTTTGGAAGCGTGACGCTGTCGATCTTCAAAACGCGTTTTCCGACCGCGTGCAAGATTCGTCCGACACGGTAGATCACCGCGGCGGGAGTTTCGCGGGCCAGCAATTCCAGACTGACGCTGCCGCTGACCATCATCGCACAGTGGGCGGCTTCGATGATTTCCGACGTGCAATCGACGTAGAAATCGATCGGCAAGTTTTTGTCTTCTTCGGACAGTTGTTCTCGGCACCAAAGGCATTGCTTGTCGCGGTAGGCAGCGACGGCAAAACGCACGCTTTCACCGGACTCGCTCAATTCGCGGTCCAGTCGGCGGATGGTTTCCAATTGAATGGGGAAGTTCGACCGGACTTCGTGGTCACGTGATCCTGGCAGAACCGCAACGATTCGCTCGCCCGAATTTTGTTGGCTATGGAAGCGACGCATGACCGCCGTGTCGAGTTTTTGTTCTGCGACGGCGTCAAAGAACGGGTGCCCGACCAGGCTGACTGGGATTTGATGTTGGTTGAAAAACTGTTGCTCGACCGGCAATACAGCGACCACGTGATCGACGCTGCGTTTCATCTTGCGAACTCGCCATGCACCCCACGCCCACAACTGTGGCGGGCAATAGTAGTGAACCGGAATACCGTACTTCTTGGCTCGTTTCGCGATGTGCCAATTGAATCCGGGAAAGTCGACCAGGACGACCGAGTCCACCGATCCGGATCTGAAAATGTCTTCGGCTTGGTCGGCAAAGCGAAAGAATTCGCGGAGCTTTGGCAGGACTTCCACAATTCCGACGACGGCGTGGCGTGTCAGGTCCAAGTCAACGCGGCAACCGGCCGCCAGCATGGAAGGGCCGCCAAAACCGCGGCAGATGATTCGCTCGTCGTTTCGCATCGCCAAACCGCCGGGATTCGCCAATTGACGAATCAATCGAGCGGCGTGTTGGTCACCGCTGGGTTCCCCGACGGAAAAAAAAATGGTCTTGGTCACGTGTGACGGTCCCCGGCGATCGTGGAGCAAAGTTCAACGTGGGGATATAGGAAATCACGCTTTGGCAACGCAAGTTCGATCCGCTCTTGCCACTCCGCCAAGCCAACGATACGCTTCGAAATGTTGAACAGGATGTTTCACACCGTGATGGTCAAGGAGGCCGATTCGGATGCGAAAAAATGGACCCCATGAGGCGGGCAGCCTCTCTGCAACGCATCCCACGGCGTCGCTATTTGGCTCCGGTTCGGATGAGTCATCTGCTGACGACGCGACGATTTCGATGTCCAACCGTGATGCGGTCCCGGACTCGGTCGCCGAACCTCTTTTCGCGCCGCCGAAGTCTCCGGCCGAGGCAAATCCTACGTCCGGCGAGGATGCCGCTGCTGAAAAGTCGGCAACCAATTGGTCTCGGCGAATCCCACGTTTGCGAACCGATTCAAGAGTCTGGCGTTTGGCTCCGCGAGGCAAGTTCCCGAAGATTGGCTCGATTCAAGTCAAGCTGCTGACCGGGACGCTGGTTTTGGTCGCCTTGGTGATCACGCTTGGCGGCGTTGGGATCATCGGGTTGTACCAGTATCGAAACTTGGCCGACGCGATCAGTTCGCGAGCCAAGGAGTTGCCGATGGCAACGCAGATCGCTCAAGCCGCCGCGAAGGCACGCGACAGCAACACGCGTTTGTGCCAAATGCGTGCTCAGGCAACCATGATCGACCCTTTTGGAATGCCGCACTCCAATTTGCAGATGGAGAACGATGAATTCCACAACACCATCAATGAACTGGATTCGGCACTCGGTCGCTATTCCACCATGGTGACGGCGAAGATCGAACAGCCCCAAGAAGTTGAGGCTGGTTCGACGCTGATCAATCCTGAGACGCAGCTCGCCTCGTTGGATACGATTCGGGACATTTTGTCCGAGATTCAACAGAATCAAAACAACCTGGATTACTTGGTCATCGATCGTCGGTCCAGTCGCAACAAGATGGGCGAAACGCTCGACGAGTTGGTCGGAAAGACGCGTGCTCACCTCGTGCTGATTCACGGTCAAATGGCCGCGTTCAGCGACCACGTGAAAGGCCGGTACCGGCTTGGGATCGGCATCGCTTGGGTGGCGTTTGCTGCCGCGATGGTGATCGCTGCTGTGATGGTTTGGGTTTTTCAAACCAGTGTGTTGGCACCGTTTAACAATCTCGTCATCGGCGCTCGTTTGGTATCACGCGGCCAGTTTGGTCACCGCATCGATTTGGGAACGGGCGACGAACTCGGTGAGTTGGCGGTCATTCTCAATGAAATGACCGATCGCTTTCAAAACAGCATGGCTCACATTGAAAAAATGTGCGACGAGTTGGATCAAGAAGTGAAGGTCCGATCACAGGAAGTGATCCGCAACGAACAGCTTGCTGGCGTCGGTTTCTTGGCGGCCGGGTTCGCTCATGAGATCAACAACCCGATGGCCGCGATTGCTTGGAGTGCCGAAGCGATCGAGTCGCGGATGAACGACTTGATGATGCTGCCCGATGACGAGCGATTGCTCGACAGCGAGATGACTGAGAATTGGCGTGAAAACCTGCAACGCATCGAAGGCGAAGCTTTCCGGTGCAAGTCGATCATCGAAAAGATGTTGTTGTTTAGCCGAATGGGACAAGTCGAGAAGACTGCGTTCGACATCGTGCCGTTGGTCAACGACGTGATCGAAATGGTCGGAACGCTTGGAAAGTACAAGTGCCAATCACTGCGGTTGCTCGGTGACGAATCGGCGATTGTCTATGCCAACGATCAAGAGATTCGCCAAGTCATTTTGAACTTGGTGACCAATGCACTCGAAAGCGTGGATTGCGACGGCGACGTGAGCATCTACATCCAACAAGGTCCCAAGACGTCGACGGTTCGCGTGAAGGACACCGGTTGCGGGATGTCAGCCGAAGTTCAGGCTCACTTGTTTGAGCCCTTTTTCACTCGGCGCCGCGATGGCACCGGAACCGGTTTAGGGCTCAGTATTTCGCACCGAATTGTTTGTCAGCACGGTGGCCAGCTGAGTGCTCGCAGCGACGGCGAGAACCGCGGCAGCGAATTCGAATTGCGATTGCCAATCGCTGCCATCACCGAAGAAGTCACCTCCCCCGCGTATGAAAGTTGGAAGTTCCAAGATGCCCAGCAAACCCAAGCAGCCTAAAGCCGACGGCATGCACATTCTTTTCGCGGACGATGAGCCTCAGTTGCAAAAGCTGATGGGCACCGAATTGCCACGAATGGGATACCGTGTGACCGTTTGTCCCGACGGGCAATCGGCTGTCGATGTTCTGTCAAAGGAGCCGATTGATTGCCTGTTGGTCGATCTCGATATGCCGGGAATGAACGGTATCGAAGTCATCGCTCGTGCTCGCGAAATTCGACCGGAAATCGAAGCCGTCGTGATGACGGGCAACCCCAGTCAAAAAACCGCGATCGAAGCCCTCCGCCACGGCACGTTCGACTATCTGATGAAGCCCTGCCGGTTGGCAGAGATTTCTGCATTGATGGGTCGTGTGAGTGAACGCCGTGAGTGGAACCGTTTGGTCGCTGCGCTTCGTCATCGTTTGCAGCGGGCGGAAGGCGATTCGGATTTGATCGGTGAGAACCAATCGATGAACGCGGTTCGCAAACTAATCGCCAAGGTTGCTCCTACCGAATCAACAGTTTTGATCCGTGGCGAAACGGGATGCGGCAAAGAATTGGTCGCTCGTGCGATCGCGGACGAGAGTCTTCGCAGCGATCAACCCTTCGTCGCAATCAACTGTGGTGCACTGCCCGAGACGTTGATTGAAAGCGAACTGTTTGGGCACGTCAAAGGTGCGTTCACGGGAGCGGACTCCGGACGGATGGGATTGTTCGAAGTCGCAAGCGGCGGAACGTTGTTCCTCGACGAAGTCGGTGAGCTGCCGTTGGCTGTTCAAGCAAAGTTGCTTCGCGTGTTGGAGACCGGTGACATCCGGCGACTCGGTGACAATCAAAGCGTCAAGGTTGACGTGCGAGTCGTTTGCGCGACCCACCGTGATTTGGAAAAGATGGTCACCGAAGGCACGTTCCGTGAAGACTTGATGTTCCGCATCAACACGTTCGAGCTTCGGTTGCCGGCGCTTCGCGATCGCATCGATGATTTGCCCGCGTTGGCGGAACACTTGCTGCGTCGACATCGCGCTGATGGCACGAGCGGTCAGCTTTTCACCGAAGCAGCGATGGCTGAATTGCAATCGCATCAATGGCCGGGCAACGTTCGCGAGCTTGCCAACGTGATCGAGCATGCTTCCGTGTTGTGCGATGCACTTCCGATCGATGTGGAGCATCTGCCTCAACACTTCGCCAGCCGTCAGCTTCGTGCCGATTTGGCCGAAACCGCTCCGATGACGATGCGAGAGATCGAACAGCGTGCGATCGAGAGATCGATGACTCGTCATAACGGCAACAAGAAAGCCGTGGCGGAAGAGCTCGGTATGTCGTTGAAGACGCTTTACAACAAGCTGAACGCGGCATCAGAAGCTTCTGAAGCGGCATAGCTGGTGCGTCACTCGATCGTTGAATCAACATCTGTACGATGGACTTCCAAGTCCGTCGCGGTCAATGGCTTTCGACGGACTTGGAAGTCCATCGTACGGGGAATTGAGCGATGGCCGGCTCGTCCATTCGTCGGGATTTGGTTGACTCGGGCGTTTGGGGGTAAGATATTTGCGCCGCCTCAATTTTGAATTGCTGGCACACGCACGCAAGCATCCCCATCCCGCTCGGTTTTCATGAAACTCCTTCTTAGAACCATTGCCACCGTTTTCGCGGTAGTCATGGTGTCCGTTCTCGCGCACGCTGAGACGAAGTCGCCCAATTTTCTGATCGTCATGGCAGACGATTGCACCTACAACGATCTGCCGATGTACGGGGGCGAGAACGCCAAAACTCCGAACCTGGAACGACTCGCCAAAGAAGGGATGACGTTCGATCGGGCGTTCCTCGCCGAAGCGATCTGCCAGCCTTGTCGTGCCGAGTTGTATTCGGGTTTGTATCCGATGCGAAACGGCTGCAATTGGAATCACTCGGCCAGTCGCGGTGACATCGAGAGCATGCCGCAGCATCTTTCACGAGTTGGCTATCGCGTCGGATTGGCTGGCAAGGTTCACGTCTCGCCGAAGTCCGCTTTCCCATTCGAGATGGTGGATGGTTGCGACAAGAATTGTGTTCGCAATCCGACCCAAGAAATGCAATTGGATTCCATTCGTGAGTTCATGGCTCGCGAGGATGGTCAGCCGTTTTGTTTGGTGGTCGCGTTGGTGGAACCGCACGTGCCTTGGGTGATGGGCGATGCGAGTGCGTACCCGCCTCGTAAACTGAAGTTGCCACCGAACATTGGTGACACGCCCGAGACTCGATCGGCGTTTGGTCGTTACTTGGCCGAGATCACTTACATGGATGATCAGTTCGGTCAAATCATGAACGAGTTAGATGAGGTCGGTGAATCGAACGATACGATCGTGTTGTTCACGTCCGAGCAGGGATCGCAGTTTCCGGGCAACAAGTGGACGAACTACAACACGGGTGTGCACACGGCGTTGATCGCCAAGTGGCCGGGCATGACCGTGCCGGGAACCAGGACAGACGCTCTGGTGCAATACGCCGATGTGTTGCCAACGTTGATGGATTTGGCCGGTGCGGAGTATCAACCAGAAGCGTTTGACGGGTCTTCCTTCGCTCATGTGCTAAGACACGAGAAGGATGCCCATCGTGAATATGCTTACGGGACGCACAACAATGTTCCTGAGGGTCCGTCCTATCCCATTCGATCCATCACCGATGGGCGCTATCACTACATCCGCAATCTGCAGAACGAGAATCTGTACATCGAAAAGCATTTGATGGGCATCAAGGGCAACGGCGAGCTGAACAACAAGTACTGGCAGACTTGGGTGTTCCAGAGCTTTGATCAGCCGGAGCTACTTCGTCTGATTCACCGTTACCAGTTGCGTCCGAAAGAGGAGCTTTATGATCTGGAGAACGATCCCTACGAGATGACCAATTTGATCGAAGACGAAAGCTTGGCCGGAGTTCGCGAGGAGCTGGGGCGAGAGTTGGATCGTTGGATGCAGTCGCAGGGTGACCCGGGAGCGGAGCAAGATACCACGGAGTCTTTGCGGGCAGCCAAACGCGGTGAGCATCGGTTCGGGATTGGAACCGAAGGGTAGAGAGATGTTGGCGATCGGGGCCCTGATCGCTTGGAGGGAGATATGCGATTGGTGGAAGCGGTATGTGAGGTCGACCGAGAGGCTTCGGTCGACTACATGGCGCGCGCCTGGGAGTGTCGGTCGACTACATGGTGCGCGACTATTGGGGCTGGTTGGTCGCGGGGACGCGACTAGGAGGCCCTAGTCGCCTACAGGTGCCGGATGGACTTTGGGCTGCCTAGATGACTGGGCAGACGTCGAACCATTCTCGTTTTTGGTCGAACAGCCACTGCGAGCATTCTTCGGGGCCCCACAGACCAGTTGGGTAGGTGTGCAGTGGCGGAGCAGCTGGGCTTCGCCAAGCTTCGATGATTGGATCGATGATGCTCCAGGCGAGCTCGACTTCGTCGCCACGCGCGAAGAGGCTGGCGTCGCCCTGAACCGCGTCCAGCAGCAATCGCTGATACGCGTCCGGCATCTCTTCTCCGCCAATGGAATCTTGGAAGTTGAAGTCCAGGTGATTGGTTCGGGTCTTCATTCCAGCATCGGCGACCTTGGTTTCGAAGTGCAATTGAATGCCTTCGGCCGGTTGGACTTGAATGACCAATCGGTTGCCAAGTTTGTTCTCTTTCTTGGGGCCACCGAACAACTGGTGCGGGACGTTCTTGAATTGGATCACGATTTGAGTCGTTCGGCATGACATGCCTTTGCCGCTTCGCAAGAAGAACGGCACTCCCTGCCATCGCCAGTTGTCACAGTACAGTTTCAACGCGGCGAAGGTTTCCGTTTGGCTGTTCGCCGGAACGCCTTCTTCTTGCAGGTAACCAGCGTATTGACCGCGAACGGTTTGGGAGGCGAAGTCGCCGCCTCTCATTTTGCGGACGCTATGCAGCACCTTGACTTTCTCGTCGCGAACCAAAGCCGCGTCGAACTTCGCCGGCGGTTCCATCGCCGTGATCATCATCAGTTGCAAGATGTGGTTTTGGAACATGTCGCGGAGGATGCCGCTGTTGTCGTAGTAGCCAGCTCGCCGGCCAATGACGACTTCTTCGGCCACGGTGATTTGCACGTGGTCGATGTAGTTCCGGTTCCACAGCGGTTCGAAGATGCTGTTGGCAAATCGCAAAGCGAAAATGTTTTGGACGGTTTCTTTGCCGAGGTAGTGATCGATCCGGTAGATCTGGTCTTCGCGAAAAACGTTGTGGATCGATTCGTTCAGGCGTTGGGCCGTTTTCAGGTCCGTGCCGAACGGTTTTTCGATGATGACCCGACGCGGTCCGGTTTTGTCACAGGCCAGTCCCGCTGCACCGAGTTGCTGGATCGCTTCTTCGTACAACTGAGGCATGGTCGATAGGTAATAGACTCGACCGGTCGATTTACCTTCTTCGATTTCATCCAAGAACGCCGCGAGAGATTGGAACGAGTCCGCGTCTTTGATGTCGCCGGGTTGGTAAAAGATGTTGGGTGCAAACGATTCCCAAGCTTCATCGCTGAACGACTTGCCGACGAATTTGGCAGTGGTTTCGCGAAGCGATTTTCGCCACTCGGCGTGTTCGTAGGGGCTTCGCGAAACACCGACGATGCGAGTCGAGTCTGGCAGGCGTCCGCGTGAGAAGAGTCGGAAGAGTGCCGGGACCAATTTGCGGCTGGTCAAGTCGCCACTGGCACCAAAGATGACAATTGTATGAGACATGGTCTGCGTGTCAGGTCAGAAGGAATCGCGATCAAACGGAAACGGAATGGAGGTGTGCGTTAATTGGCTGGAACCGAAGTTTGTCGCAGAGCGCTTCGCCGTGAACTTGCCGTGAGGACGTGCAGTACAAGGCCGAGACTCAGTCGTCTTCATCGTCCGGTTTGTCAGGATCAAAGGGTTCTGGGTCGAGGTACTCTGTGCCACTGGGATCGAACTCGCTGGAGCCAAATTCGTGGTCGTCCAGAAAGGCTTCGTCGACATCGTCATCGAGGGAGGTGAAGTCTTCTTCAATCGTGCCGGGGTCCAGCAGGTGTTCGGGAATGTTGCGACCGTCTTCGGGAATCCAGCGGATGGTTGGGCGAGGCGGATCAGAGAGTGATTGGTCGCACTCCATCGCCAACCACGTTTGGCCTCCAGGACCATCGGCGGTGTCACCCGTCGTGACTTCTTCATCGCCCGCCAGTAAGTACAGCGACGCATGTCGAAGGAAGCGTTCCACGTCTTCGGCAACGTATTCGGAAAGCGGGAACACCGCCTCCATGTCCGGCAAATCGAACTGGCCGTTTCCAACCGTGTCCATGATGGCGAAACGGTTGTCGTCGACATACACCCGGACATTGGTCCACATGTCGAGCGGAGGCAATTCCAAGTTCCAGGCGTGGTTGAGTCCTTGGCGAAGCACGTTCTCGTCGCAGAGAACTTCTCCGCCGGGATTGAAGTAGCAGATCGCTTCGGGAGCTTCGAGAACCGCGGCGACGGCTTTGGTTAGGAAGTGTAGTTCGTCGATCGCCTCGTAATCATCAGGGACGAGCGGCAAGTCGTCCTCGTCTTCGTCGTCTTCCTCTTCGGTCCCCAGGACGTAGCTGATCAGGAACCGGATGTGACAGGTGTGCTCGGATTGAATGTCCGGCATGTCATCCCAGTGCCGCGTCTGATCGCAGGCTCGTGACAAACAGCCGGGGAATGCGAGCGGACCGAATTGGCCCAGCGACCAAGCGACAAATCGTTCGGGCGATTCGTCTGGGTCACCCATGTCATCGGGCCAGGGGATCGACGACGGTGTGACGAGCAGATGGCCGCCGACTTCCGGACGAAAATCATAGATCAGCGTCTCGGGTGAGTCCTCGTCATCGAGTGACTCTTGGCGACCAGCCAATTGAAATTGGTTCAACCGCGATTGGATTTCGTCCAACTCGAGCGGACGGCGCAATAGCACGCACATGCCCTGGGTGAACAATCCTTTCGCCATCAATCCTATTCTCCGTGTCCGGTTTGGTTTCAAACCGCGGAGTTTACCCGTATTGCATCTGTCTCACGACCCCCGCACGCACGGTGCGAAATCGCACGAATCGGGAGAATTCGCCGATACGTCCCACCGGCCAGCCGTGATCTGAGCTCGCGAGTTGCGGAGGCGTGACCGCCAACTGCGTGCGCACGCGTTTTAACGGCGTTGAAAATTCCTTTGCGGCGTCCCGCGGAGGCTGCAAATAGCGGCGGTAGAAGACGGCACTTTTGTGCTGGAAGCTCTCAAGACGGTTTCAGTTGTAACTATGTGTTGCTCAGCCTGATGCCGTAACCATGTTTAGATGACGGCGGGAACGACCTGTTTCACGAGTAAGTTATATTGTCAGTGTGCGCAATGTTAAGTTTCTACTTTTAATTGGTCTGGCACGGGAGCATTTCGTAAACTTTGCGGCCTAGTCAGTCGATATGATTTGCGCATCTTTTGCGCATCGGCTTACAACCAACGGCGATGCCGGTCATCGCCCAATCGGGGCTAAATGGCGTGTAGTGCGGGCCGAAGTGATCCAATCGGGGAAGCCCGTCGTATAGAGATGCATTGATGGTCCATCCGGGGTGGAGGGGAGAGTTCTCCTTTGATCGGCGGATGGGAATTCAGCAAAGACATTGTTGAGTTATCAAAATTTTTGGAACCTTTTCCGAAAAAAATACGTTTACCAGTCGTGTGACAAAATCGGATTAAAAACACCCTCACAGTGATGCGGGTTGAACCACTGCAGGGGGATAAAATTGAGCGTCGCTTGTTTTACCAACTGTCTCGCTCGCTGGAGGGGATTGGCGGAAACCCCCAGTTTTTGCTTGCATTGGGTGTTTTTAAGCCGGTTTGGCACCGGGGGTGCTGATAGGACATCGCTCGATTGACCGGATCGTCACTGGCCTCTTGGTGTTAGTAAGCTAAGATTTAGCGTGCAAAGGATCGTGCGGTGCGATGTCGATGGTCAGATGCGTCACATGTCAACTAAACCGGTTTGCGTTATTAGTTGATTGAGTTACAACCCGCTTTTACCCCTCGATTGCCCAGAAGCCCTCCACGGCTCCCGCTCATACCTCTTCTTTGAATGGAAAAAACTGATGTCAAAACGCCTACTGATCGTCGATGATCACGAAGTATCCCGTTTGGGAACTTTAGCCGCCCTTGAGGGAACCGGCATTGAAGTGGTCGCTCAAGCTGACAAAGCTGCCGACGCTCTGGAGATTGTTTCGAACACTCCCCTCGATACCGTGTTGCTCGATATCCGGATGGAAGGCGGTGACGGTCTGAACACGCTTGGTCGTATCAAGCTTGATCACCCAGACCTGCCGATTCTGTTGTTCTCCGGATACGATAACCCTACCTATGTCGCTCGCGCGGTTGCACTTGGTGCATGCGGGTACATCCTGAAAACGGCGCCCGTTTCGCGTCTGATCGAAGCTTTGAATCTGGCTTTCGATGGTCAACAGTCCTGGACTCGCGAAGAACTTCGTCGCGTCACCGGTGCCTTGGCGACTCCTCGCATGAACCAAGACATCGACGTGCCGTTGACTCAGCGTGAAAGCGAAGTCTTGCGTCAAATGGCGTTGGGACTGACCAACAAAGAGATCGCCAAGATGCTCGGCATCAGCTACGAAACGGTCAAAGAGCACGTGCAGCACATCCTGCGTAAGCTCGGCGTTTCGGATCGTACTCAAGCCGCTGTTTGGGCCGTTCGCAAGAACTTGGTCTAATTCCGCTTGGATTGATCTCTCACGAATTCTCAGACACTGGTCGTCGGTTCCATGCGGATTTGGCGGCCTGGGAATTCAACAGACGTCTCGCACTTCGGCAACGCAATGGTGCTTCTGCCGAACTTCTTTTTTGCGGACGTGTCTGCTATCTGGGCGAGTCGAATGATTCCTCGTCCCGCGGACTGACACTGCGTCCAGTTTTGTGTTCGCATGTCAATTTCGGCTTTCGCTTGCCATCGATTGGTCGCTAACGCTCATTCTCGCACGAGGTCTGCTCGTCGTGTTTGAAGATCATTCGCGATCGGAACCCGTCGATTGAATGCGTTTGGGCGGTCGCTGCCGATTGCGGCAGCGATAGGACGGCGTGAACCGAGACCGATCGCTCAGACTGTTCGTTTCGGCCGCATTTTGGCCCGTGAAATGTTTTGAGAAAACGTTAAACTGCTCGCTTGTTCCATGACCCTGTTTTTGACTTTTGTTCCGGACGTGCTTGATGTCTCCCAGAAAAGGCAGCGATTTCGCTGGTTTGTCCACCGCCATTGTGACTCCCTTTCGTGATGGACAAGTCGACGAGAAACGTTTGGCTGAACAGATCGATTTTCAAATCGACGCGGGCGTGACGTGCATCGTGCCATGCGGGACGACGGGCGAGTCACCGACGCTGACGCATGACGAGCACGAACGTGTGATCTCGTTGACGATTCAACACGTTGCCGGCCGCGTCAAGGTCATGGCGGGCACGGGCAGCAACAGCACAGCAGAAGCGTTGCGATTGACTCGTCGAGCCGCCGATGAAGGTGCGGATGCGACGTTGCAAGTCGCTCCGTACTACAACAAGCCAACTCAGGAAGGCATGTATCAACACTTCCGCGCCGTTGCGGAAGCTGTCGATATCCCAGTCTGTGTCTACAACATTCCCGGTCGTTCGGCGAAGAACATCGAAGTCGACACGATCGTGCGTTTGGCGGAATTGCCGAACATCACGATGGTGAAAGAAGCGACTGGATCACTGGATCAATGCACTGCGGTCTTGGGAGCGACCGACCTGACCGTTCTGTCGGGCGATGATTCGTTGACATTGCCGATGATGAGCGTCGGAGCCGAAGGCGTGATCTCCGTGGCGGCCAATTTGGTTCCATCGGTGTTGTTGGAAATGGTTCAAACAGCAGCGGCGGGCGATTACACGAAGGCAGCCGAACTGCATCATCGTTTGTATTCCCTGTGCAGCAAAATGCTGGGGCTGGCGACGAACCCAATCCCGGTCAAAGCTGCGATGCAGATGGTCGGACGTGACACCGGCGAAATGCGTTTGCCGATGGTCCCACTGGATGAGGCCGACCGAGCGATCTTGCAAGAGACGCTGATGAAGTTTGGCATGGAATCGGCCATCGCTGGGCAATTGCAAACCAGCGGTGCGTGATCGGAAGACGCCTTCCAATCGAAAGCAATAACGCGGCAGCCTCAATGGTTGCCGCGTTTTTTGTGCGCGGATTGGCTGCCTTGCTTACGCTGCGGGTTATGAAACGTGGGCTGTTGTGCCTTGCTTACGCTGCGGGGTGTGAAACGTGGGCTGTGTGCCTTGCTTACGCTGCGGGTTATGACAGATGGCACCTATCTCCCGCGTTTCTTAGGCTCCAGCCAGCTGAGCGTCGGCATCGACGCTTTCGCCTGATTGCCAGACCGTGAAGTCATTTTCGTCGCGAATCACGCGGTTGTAAGTCGTGTCACGTTCGATGGGATCTCGGCCCGCTTCGCGAATTAGGTCTTTGATCTGGTCCACGGACATGAATTCGGGAGTCTTCGCACCGGCGTCGTGGTAGATCAATTCGTGCCGGACGGTTCCGTCAATGTCATCGGCTCCGTAGGCCAATGCCGTCTGAGCCGTCTCGATGCCCAGCATGATCCAGTACGCTTTGATGTGTTGGATGTTGTCCAGCATCAAACGGCTGATCGCCATTGTTCGCAAATCCATCAGCCCCGAGGGCTTTTTCAGATCCGCCAGCTTCGTGTTGTCGGGGTGGAAGGCGAGCGGGATGAAGACTTGGAATCCGTTGGTTTTGTCCTGCAGTTCACGCAGACGCATCAGGTGGTCGATTCGGTGGTAGGCCTTTTCAACATGGCCGTACAGCATTGTGCAGTTCGTTTTCAAACCAATTTGGTGAGCGGTGCGGTGGATTTCCAACCAAGCCGGCGTGTTGGCTTTGTGTTCGCAAAGTTGATCGCGAACTTCGGGGTGGAAGATTTCGGCTCCACCGCCCGGCATGCTTCCCAGTCCCGCGGATCGCATGTCGTCCAGAACCCACTCAAACGACTTCTTGGTTTGAAATCGGAACCAGTCTATTTCGACGGCGGTCCAGGCTTTCAGGTGAATCTTCGGGTAGTTCTCTTTCAGCATCGAGATGATGTCGCGATACCACTCGTACTTTCTCTGGTGGTGCAATCCGCCCACGATGTGCATTTCGGTGCACCCGTTGGCCGTTGCCTCCGCACCGCGATGTAGGATTTGCTCATCCGTCATCGCGTATCCATTTTCGTCCCTCAGGTCTTTGCGGAACGCACAAAATCGGCATCGGTATACGCAAACGTTGGTCGGGTTGAGGTGCGTGTTGATGTTGTAGTAGCCAACGTTGCCGTTCTTTCGTTCGCGAACGTAGTTGGCCAGTTCGCCGACCTGTTGGATCGAAACTTCGGGTTCGTAAAGAAACAAACCGTCTTCCATCGACAGGCGTTGTTCAGATTCGACCTTGTCACGAATTTCGCGAAAGCGGGCGTCTCGTTCGTTGGCTTGCATGGTGATGATTCGAAGGGAAAGGCAATGCGAAAAGGACGATTGGTCGGCGTGTTGCGAACCGCACAGGAAATCAACCGCTAAACAAAGCAGTCGATCACGCCGGCGGTCATCAGAATCAGGCTGACGATCGCGTTGGTATGAAAAAAGGCTTGGTTGACGCGAGACAGGTCGCTCGGCGAAACCAATCGATGTTGGTAAATGACCAAAGCGGCAGTCAGCATGACGGCGATGAGGAAGACCAGTCCCAGACCGGAGGATCCTCCCGTCCAGGCCAGCAAACCCAACGCTAAAATCATCGCAACATGTGAGACCGCCGCAACCCGCAGGGCGCCCGAAACGCCGCGGCGAGACGGAACGCTGTGCAGTCCTTCGGCGGCGTCGAACTCGGCGTCCTGGCACGAATAGATGATGTCAAACCCTGCCACCCAAAACGCGACCGCGACGGCCAGCCATCCGGGGACCCAGAAATCGCTGGGGTGCTGAACGACGACTTCTCCGCGAATTGCGGCCCAGACACAGATCGGCGACAGGCTGAGTGCGATTCCCAGCCACAGGTGTGCCGAAGAGGTGAAACGCTTGGCGAGCGAATAACCGCAAAGAAACAACAGCACCGGAACAGATGCGAAAAGCGGCAATCGGTTGGGCAGAAACAGCAGCGTCGAGGCGATGAATCCGACTCCGCAAAGTACCGTGAACGCGAGCACGGCCGGAGCGGATAGCTTGCCGGCGGGAATGTGGCGAGTTGCGGTACGAGGATTCGCGGCATCGATTCGTCGATCGACCCAGCGGTTGAATGCCATCGCTGCGCTGCGGGCCAAGACCATGCACAGCAGGATGCCGACGATGTCCTGCACTCGGATTTGCGGGTAGGCCACCGGCGAGGTCTCGGGCAACGGAGTCGCCCAAGCGAGGAAAGCCGCCAGAATCGCGAATGGGAGTGCGAAAATGGTGTGCGAAAAGCGGATCAGGCCGAGCCAGTCATTCAGTTTTGTCATCGTTGTTCCCGCTTCATGCGTCCTTCCATCGTTGGATCAATCCGTTGTCCAAACCGATTTGATCGAGAATCCGTGCGACGACAAAGTCCACCAGGTCTTCGATTCGTTTGACATCGTGATACCAACCCGGCATCGCGGGCAGCAGCACGGCTCCTGCGGCGGCCAGTCGGTGCATGTTCTCGATTTGCAAAACGCTCATCGGAGTTTCGCGAGGCACGACGACCAGTTTGCGATGTTCCTTCAAATGCACTTCGGCGGCACGTTGGACCAAGTTCGACGCGGCCGAACGAGCGACGCCTGACAGGGTGCTGCCGCTGCAAGGGCACAGCACCATCGCGTCGGTGAGAAACGAGCCACTGGCGATCGGTGTCATGTAGTCATCGTGCTGGTGGTAATGCAATCGCTCATCGCCGGTCGGTCCGATCTCGTCGAACTTCGGCGCCGGTTCGCTGGCCCACTGCGGCACGCATGCCAGCAACGTGTTCAGGTCCGGCGATCGCAGATTCAGTTGCAGCCCCATTTCCTGGTGCAGGACGGCCGCTCCGCTGGGGCTGATCGTCAGGTGAACTTCCACGTCTGGATCGCGCCGCATGACTTGCAGCAAACGAACCGCGATCGGTGCCCCGGAAGCTCCGGTCATCGCCAGCACAATTCGGCGGCGACGTTTGGTTCCGTCGCTCATGTCGCCACCAAGGCTTCGCGTTCGCGGTGAGCCGCCATTTCAGCATGATCCGTTTTGCCGCCTGGTTTTTCGCCCACATAGATCGTTGCGACACCGAGCGTCAGCGGGCGGAAGTTCACGTGTTGCAGTCCGACGTCTCGCATCCGACCCGCCAAAGCATCGCCGCAGGGAAACTTGCCAACCGATTCAGGAAGGTATTCGTAGGCGGATTTGTCGTTGCGAGCCATCCACTGACCGATGCGAGGCAACACGTGTCGGAAATAGAAGTTGTAGGCTTGTTTCAAAACCGGCAGCGTCGGCTGAGAAAATTCGAGCACCAGGACCTGTCCGCCTGGTTTGCAGACGCGAGCCATCTCGGAGAGGCCTTGATCGGTGTCGGCGATGTTTCGCAACCCGAACGCGACGGTCACGCATTGGAAGGAGTCGTCGTCGAAGGGCAGCGCCATCGAGTCCGCTTCCAGGAACGGGATCGTGTGTCGGCCTGATCCGCCCGCCGTGTCGCGAGTCCGTTTGGCTTCTTTGACGCGAGCGATTTCCAGCATCGCGTGGCAGAAATCGCTGCCGATGACCTGGACGTCCGCGCCGGCGGCATCAGCGATCGCGATCGCCAAGTCTCCGGTGCCGCAGCAGAGATCCAAAATCGGATCGTCGCCTTGAATCTTCAGCGTCTGCACCGCTTTGCGTCGCCACCATTTGTCGATGTTCAGTGACAGCAGGTGGTTCATCACGTCGTATCGCGGTGCGATCTGCCGAAACATTTCGCGAACTCGCTCGCCACTTTTGTCCAAGCCCTCGGTCGCTGGCGACGGACGTGTTGCCTCTTTCGCCGAAGCATTGGGCTGGTGGGACGGGTCAACGTTTGGGACACTCATGCGACAACTTAGGAAGACAACAAGAGGGAAGGGGCAGCGGTTAAGTGCGAGTGTTGCTATTTGACATCGACGGGACGCTTTTGACGACCGCCGGTGGCGGGAATCGAGCGCTTCGGCAAGCGATTGAAGAGGAATTCGCGGTCGAAAATCCCGATACTCAGATTTCGTTTTCGGGCCGGACTGATCGCAGCCTGATGGTGGAGTTGTTGCAGCGAAACCGAGTTTCGCCCTCGAAGATCAATTGTGGTCGATTGCGACGACGATACGGAGCCCTGTTTGGCGCCGAACTGCGGCGATCGGGTGGCACGTTGTTGCCCGGCATCGTGCCGTTGTTGCAGGCATTGAACGCAATTCCCAGCCTCGACATTGCTGTAATGACCGGGAATTTTCCGGAGACGGCAACTCAGAAATTGGAACATTTCGAGATCCGTCGGTGGGTTCGCTGGATCATCGGCGGCGATTTGGACGTGCATCGCGATGACATGGCGCGGCGGGCGGCGATGATGGTGGCACGCCGGCACGGCGACGCTCATCAAGAAACGATCGTGATCGGCGACACTCCCGCCGACGTGTTGTGCGGCCGAGCGATTGGTGCAAAAACGCTGGCCGTCTCGACTGGCGAATTCTCCCGCGAACAATTGGCCCCGGCCGAGCCGACGTTGTTGCTGGATGATTTGTCAGACACGGAACGAGTGATGCGTTTTTTAGTCGATGATGAGCTTTTGGCGGACTGAGGTTCCCGTCGTTGCGTTTCGGGCTGATGTTGCGTTGCTGGCTGATTTCGAGATTTGGCGATTCTTGAGTGAATCCGCTCGATTTTTTGAAAGTCGTTTCGAATCGGTGTTGTGATTGGTTGGTTTCGTTTCGTAACGTCCGTGCCATGAACGTTCTACGTCAACGCTCCGATATGCCTTTCCTCGCGGTCGCACTTTTGTGGACCTGCGTCGCAACGGGCTGCTCGCAAAACCCGTACTTGGCGGGCGGCGGTACTTCCGTGTGGCAACCGCCACCTAGCACCACCGCGGTCAACGGCATCCAGGCCCAGGTGGCCGAGCTGAACCGTCGAGTTCAATTGCTGGACGACAACAATCGCCAGCTCACCACGCAACTCGCACAAAGCGAACAGCAGTCTCAGGTTTATCGCGACGAGTTGAACCTGGTCCGCAAGCAATTGTCGGACACGACTCAGCAATACGAGTCGGCTCGCATCGCGGCCCAAGACGCTCAGACTCAAGCACGAAGTTTTCAAGCCTCCGCTCAAATGCGTGGCGGTGCGACGATTCGTGCGAACACGAACTTGAACCAAATGGCCGGCCGTTTGAACTTGGGCGGTTTGAAAGTCGAACAAGACGGCGAAGTTCTGCGGGTCGTGTTGCCAAGCGATCAACTGTTCGCTCAAGGAACCGGCCAACTGCAGCCTTCAGCGGGTGCGATCCTCGATCCGACCGCGGCACAGCTTCGTTCAGTTTTCCCACGTCAACGAATCGGCATCGAAGGCTACACCGACAACGCTCCCATGTATGGCGGAGCCGCCGGCAGTGCTCATCAACTCACATCGGCTCAAACGGGTGCGGTGCTGGATTGGTTGACACGACGAAGCGGCATGCCCGAACAGCAATTGTTCACGGTCGCGCAAGGATCAAACAATCCGCGGCAAGACAACACGACGCCCGCCGGTCGCGCCGCGAATCGCCGGATTGAGTTGGTAATCTATCCCGAGTCGTTCTGACTTGGGACGAGACTTGGCGGACGACCAAGCCGTTGGTCTCTCAGACTGCGGCTGCCTGTCTAGCTCAAGTCAACCTTGCCGTCGCTGGTTCCGAATTGCTCCGCGTTGATTCCCATCGCGTTGAACATTGAGACATACAAGTTGCACAACCTGGATTTTTCGGGTGCAACCAGCCGGCGTCCTGTGCGAACGACGCCGCCTCCTCGACCGGCCAGCAACAGTGGCAGATTTTCGATGTCGTGTTTGTTGCCGTCTCGGATGGTCGAGCCGAACATAACCATCGAGTTATCTAGAAGCGTCGAGTCGCCTTCTTTCAATGATCGCATGCGATCAATCAGGTAGGCGTACTGCTCGACATGCCAGGTGCCGATGCGCTCGTATTCTGCGATCCGGTCGGGTTCGTTTCGGTGGTGAGAGATCCCGTGGAAGGAACTGTTCACGCCATCGATGAACGAGAAGTTTCGGCCGGTTTGAGCGTTGCCCATCATGAAGGTCGCAACGCGAGTTGAGTCGGTCCAAAACGCGAGGACCATGATGTCCATCATCAGTCGAACGTGTTCAATGTGCTGTTCAGGAAGTCCGGGGCCCGGACGCGGCACGTCGATTTTGCCTTCGTTGATCCAGCGTCGTTGGGGCTTCATCGATGCTTCGATGCGCTGCTCCACGCTTCGGACACTTTGCAGGTACTCGTCCAGTTTCGCGCGGTCTTCGCTGCCGAGTTGCCGAGACAATCCGCGAGCGTCTTCGAGCACAATGTCGAGGACGCTGGTTGTGTCTCGTTGCAGCGATTTGGCGACCTTTGGATCGTGCAGGTTCAATCCCGAGACGGGCGGAGACGCGGCACCGCCTCGGAACAGCCGATCAAAGGCGAGCTGCGGAACGATTTCATTGGGCAGCGGCGTGTTTCGGTCTCGCCAAGCGATGTGAGAACCATAGATGCGAGTGAATCCGCCACCCACGTTGTCGACGCCGGTGTAAGCCGAGTCGACGCCGAGTTCCAAACTTGGCAGCGGCGTTTGCGAACCGATCTTTGATGCGATGAATTGGTCGGCCGACATGCTGCCGGTGTCCATGTCTCGGCCCGAAGTGCGAAGCACAAAACCACCGGACAAGAACGCGGGCACCTTCGGCCAGTGCCCGTTTCGCATGTTCAGGTTGGGGTGATGCAAGTTTTCCAGCAACACGACTTCGTCGCGAACATCGGCCAGAGGTTTCAGCATCGGCGTCAGTTCGAATTGGTCGCTGTTGTTGATTTGCGGCGGCGTCCAGTTGGTCGGGTTGACCCCATTGGGCATGAACAAAAACGCCGTGCGAACGGGCGGTCGATCGAGCGGTTTGACTTTGCCGTTTGCATCCACGTCCGGTGGAGAATTGTCAGGTGACTCGCCAGCCATCGCATGCAGCCAAGGAAGGCTCAGCCCAACCGCGGAGCCTTGCGATAGTCCACGGAGCAACCGACGTCGTGACAAACTCGCACGTTTGGTTCGAAACAGCATCGTTTAGCCTCGGTTCAGAAATGGAGTGCTTTGAATGATCGCGTGAATCAACTCGCGAGTCCGCAGATCGTTATCCAACATGTGATTTCGAATGGAATCGATCGTGCACGCGTCGGCTTCTTCTAGGCTTCTCGCCAAGGCGAACCCAAGCATGCGCCGGATGTACTCGTCCAGGAAAGCGTCTTGCCGAGCCATCAGGACAGCCCGCAATTCGTCAACGCCGTCGAACGTTTCTCCGCTGGGCAACCGTCCCGAACTGTCGATCATCGGAAGCTTCGCGATTGTTTCGGGAGCTTTTTCAATCTTCTTCTGCCAATCCTCTTCGCTGGCGGGACCGCGTTCATGATCACGCCATCGACCGATCACGTCAAAGTTTTCGAGTGCGAAACCAATAGGATCGATCAAGTCGTGGCAGGCGGCACAGGTTGGGTTTTCTCGGTGCTGTTCCAGTCGTTGGCGAACCGTCTTTTTGCCGTTCTCTTTTTCACCGCCCGGCAGCGACGGGACATCCGGCGGCGGTGCCGGGACTCGAGTTCCAAAGATTGTCTCGAGCACCCACGCCCCTCGAAGCACGGGACTGGTTCGCCGCGAATAACTGGTCAGCATGTGAACGGCACCCAAGCCCAAAGCTCCGGTGCGACGCGACGCTTCGGAATCGTCTGCGATGCGAACGGCAACGAATCGATCTTTGTCGTCTTTCAGTTTCTTCGCAGTGGTTTCCATTCCGTAGTGTTTGGCCAACCGATGGTTGATGACGACCGTGTTGGAATCGATCCAATCCGTCACCGGTCGATTTTCGCGAATCATCCAGGCCATCGTTTGGCCGACTTGTTCGCGAAGATCGATCACGAGTTTGTCAGAGTAGGCCGGTTTGAAGAAGTTGGTGTCAGGGATGACCGTGTTTCCAACCGCGGCGGTTCCGAGCCACTGGCTGGCAAATGCATCGGCGAATCGTTTCGAGCGTGGATCGGCGAGCATCCGGTCGACTTCTTTGCGAAGCGTCTCAGGCTGGCTGAGCTCACCACGCTCGGCAAGTTTCAGCAGTTGCTCGTCGGGGATCGAGTACCAAAGGAAAAACGAAAGCCGCGTCGCGAGTTCCAAATCCGTGATGCGATGAAGGTTTGAGTCATCGGAGTCGGATTCGCTGATGTACAGAAAGTTGGGCGACGTCAGGATCGCTTGCAGGCCCAGTTGCAACGCGGCACGAGAGGTTTCGCCTCGAGCAACCACATGATCGAACAGCACCATCCAGCGAGCGGTCGTGGATTGGTCGATTGGTCGCCGCCAAGCACGTCGAGCGAAGCGAGCCAAGATTACCTCAGCATCTTCGCGAGAAACCGGATGAGTCAGCGCGTCATCATCGGATGCGAGCCCCAGGATCTTCGTGGTCGCGACCAAGCGTTTTTTCAACGAGTCACGACCGTATTCTTCGAACCCGCGATGGAACTTTGGCCTGAGTTGGTCGATTGGGGCTTCCGAGTTCTTCCAAGCGAACTCGCGAACAACGTCGGACATCTTTTGTCGGTCGCGTTCGATCTGTTGCCCTTTGCGGTATTCAATTCGAGGCAATTGAAACAGCCGAGCATGAGTGATTGTTGGCAAGTCTTGATCGGCTGAATCGCTTGCAGTGGAATCGAATTGGACCGCAATGTGGTGCTGTCCTTTCGGGAGCGACAACGTCATCCAGTGATGATCGTTCTCTCGGTGGTTCTCTTTCAACGTCGCCGCGACGATGCCGTCCACACGCACTTGGACTCGTGAGTTGTCCGGGACGTTTCGCGGCAGCCGAATGGAAAGGCCGTATGTTTCATCGGTGCTGCAAAGCATCGTGTGCGTTGCGATGGGTGCTTCGCCGTCCGGTTGAAACTCAATCAGCCGCGGCGTGAGTACGATCGCCTCGTCGATGACTTGGGACGCGACTTCTAGATAGCGTTCCATTAACAAAGGCGGCATGAACAAGGTTTCACCGTTGTTGTTGAATCCTTCGCCGCCTCCTCCATCAGCAGGAAACGTTTCGACGAAATCAAAGTTCAGTCCGGTCAGGTCATTGATCGCATGTGTGTATTGATCGCGATTGAATCGTCGTGGCACGGGGCGTCCTGCGAACTCGCCACCGTCGCAGGCGGTGGCCTTCAAGTGGTCTTCAATCCATTGGCTGAGCCGCAATCGTTCCGTTTCAGTTGGCTGGTCCGCATCCGCGGGAGGCATCGTGCGGTTATGCAATTGCTCCGCCGCGCTCGACCAAACTTCGCGGCGTAGTTGAATCTCATCCATCGTCATGGATTTGAGAAAACCGACTGGATCCTCGTCGTCATCTGGCGAATGGCAATCGCCACAGTACTCGACCAGCATCGGGCGGATGTCATCTTCAAAGAACGACATCGACTCCGGCTTTGGGATCTTGGCGGTGTCAGTTTTGTCTGGTTCCTCGCCATGGCACGCGGCTTGTTCTGCAAGCGGGGCAAGCAAGAGCGATGACGCGAGGAGAACTGCGTGCAACGAGATGGGGAGCCTGGTTGGCATGATCGCTCGGCGGGGAAAGCAATCGCGAGCAATTCGCGGGTGCTTTCAAAGGTGGGGCGAGATGGGCGGGGAAGCCTGCGGTGGGGATCTGATTGTCGCCGCTGGGGAATGCCGATGCAAGTTTTGCAAGATCGGGAGGACTAAGGCGACGTTTCGACTCGCAGCATGCTGAGGCTTTTCTGTGCGGCATCGATTTCAAATTTGAACTCACCGAGATAGCTCATCCCAAGCATCGGATCGGCTCGCGTGGCGATGGGCTCCAGGACCGCGCACGAGACGTCCTTGGCTTCGAACTGGCCGACTCGAACGGAATCCAGTTCCACTCGTTTGGCAGAGATTTCATCACCGTTGGCCATCACCAAACGCAGAAGCGGTGCGTCGGTCGGTATTTCGACTTTGAGTTCCTTGGCTGCTTCGGCGGTCAATGTCACCAGCGTCGCACCGCTGTCGACGATCATGCGAATGGGTTGGTTGTTGACGCTGGCGGTCACATAAAGCGAACCGTTGCGTTCGATTTCCAACGGGATCGATTCAGAGAAAACTTCTTGCTCGATTTTTGCAAGCCGTAGTTCGATCGTCTGCAAAATGTCTTCGGCGGAGATGGATGCGGGAACGCTCTGGTTCGCGTTCATGACTTGGACCGCGATTTTGACTTTGGGATCTTCCAGCGTTTTCGCGAGCACCGTCCGCAACGCGTCCAGGTCTTGGCGAATTTGGAAAACGGATTCCGCATAGTCTGCTTGTTTGGAATTGAGCGAGGATCGTTGCTCGTTGGCGCGTTCTTGTGTCTTGGTTCGTTGCGATCGAAGTTGGCTGACGCGAGTTCGGTTGGCGTTGATCAACGCGACGATTCGATTATTTGACCCGACGTCGTTTCCCGCGACGCGTGCCAATTGCAGATTCAGTTCAGCGTCTTGGTTCTCCGAGGCTCGGATTTGGTCGTTGATCTGCTGGACTTGGCCCAGCACCGCGTCGAGTTCTTTTTGTTGCAGAACCAACTCGCGTCGCTGTTTGATCAAAGCGGTCATCGCCCGAGCGATCTCGGCCGATTCATTCGCGATCAATGACTTGCCGCTGCGACGCAGTCCGGCTTCGTGAAGGATTTTTTCCGCCTTGGCTTCGACACTGGCCGAGTAACGAGTCACTCGCGGCATGTCGGCGGTTTGGTCTTCGGTCTCGTTGACTTCCTGGCTAGTGAGTTCCTGACTCGGTGCTTCCTGGGCCGGCGATGGGGCTGAGCCGAGCGTCGCTAGGACAACAGCACAGGCCAATGTCGCCCATGCCGACGGTCGGCCAGGCCGTATCTCAATTGAGTTCAACGCATGTGCCGATTGGCGGGGTCGGTTGCTCGTTCGGAGGCGGCGATGGCATTCGGATTGCATCGGGCGAGCTTGACGAAAGGACGTGGGAAAGCCAGTTTGTTTGACAGCGGCGTTGCGGGCGAACGATTGACTCGATCGAATCCTGTCTGCGGCAAACAAGTGCAGCGAAATTCGCGTGTCAAAGTCTCGATCGCATGCGACCAGGACGATTGTAGCAAGCCCTCCTGCGGGAGGAGGCTTTTTCCACCGCGAGATTACTGAGTGCGTCGCAGAAATGGCGCTGCTTGACCAACTGAACCGACCGAGGAGACTTGCATGGAACCGCCCGTCAAAATCAATTGCCCAACATGCGGCCGCCGTTTTCTATCGGATGAGACGCCGGCGATGCCGTTTTGTTCCAAGCGATGTCAGTTGGTCGATCTGGGACGCTGGATGAATGAGGAGATTGGATTGCCGCATGAAGGTGACCCTGGTGATGCGCCGGTCGAGTACTTGGATGATCGTGATCTGACGCAGCCAAGTCCCGAGCGACAGAATGAGAGCTTTCATCGATTCAGCGACTAGCGTTAAGAAAGTGGCTTGCGGTCGGTGGCTTGGTTTGCGACCGGTTCGGATCGCCCCGGCGGATCGTTGCTTTTGAATCGATTGAAATGAATCTTTGGTCGGCTTTGGAACGGAGCCCACCATCGCCGGTCGATTCGGTCCTGGGACTGGACTTTTCAATCTGACTGGTCGACAATTGCGGTTTGCGAACGAACCTTTCCCTCGGGGAAGGTTTCTTTTTTTATGTCTCCAGCCAAACACATGTAGGATCGCGACAATGGTTGAATCGGTACCAATGACCCGAGAGGGCTACAACAAGATCAAGGCCGAGATCAATCGCATGGAAAACGAAGAGATGCCCATGATCGTCCAGAAAATCGCGGAAGCTCGTGAAGAAGGTGACTTGAAAGAGAACGCGGAATATCACGCCCAGCGTGAGAACCAAGGCATGTTGATGGCGAAGATCAACGAGCTGCGCGACAAGATCGCTCGTGCGTCGATCATCGATGTGTCGTCGTTGCCCAAGGATGAAGTCGTGTTTGGTTGCACGGTCACGGTGGAAGACGTTGCCTATGGCGACGAAGAACAATTCACTTTGGTTGGCGCCGGCGATGAAGATTACGACAGCGGCAAGATTCTCGTCACCAGTCCGTTTGGTCAGGGCTTGGTTGGCAAGAAAGTCGGTGAGACGGCTGAAGTCGACGTGCCAGCAGGTAAGTTGAAGTTCAAAATCCTGAAGATCGAATTCAATCTGTGAGCTCGGCCAACGATGAAAACGAACCAGCACCGGAATTGACCGGAGCTGGTGCCGATCCCGATTCGACGTCCGCCGGCGACTCGAAACCAGAGAGTAGCACTCCGGAGCAACAAGAGCCTGGGTGCATGCCCATCGTGGTTGCTTGCACGTTGCTCATGGGAATCGTGTCATTTGTGTTTTGTGGCGTCACGACGTGGGTGTTGTTTCAAAAACGCACGGAAGTCGCGATCCGTACGTTGGTTGGCTACGTCGACGTGATTGAACAGAGCCTCTTGCCGCCGGACGAGAAGAAGTCGGTCATCGCTCAGTTGGAATCGACGATCAAAGAAATGCGAGCGGATGACTACCCGCAGGAAAAAGCGTCGGCGGTGATGCAGCGTTTGGTGCGTTTACCAATCCCGCAGTACGGCGAGTTGGACGTGATCGACTCTTTCGTCAATGAAAATTTTGACGACGAAGAACGCGACGATGCGCTGAAACAGATTTCTAGGTTGCGGCGTGCGATTGAGCTTGGAAAGGCAACGGTGATCGACGTCAACGACGTGTTGTTGCCAACTACGCAAGTTGACACGACTCATCCGCTCGGCCGTGTGCTGAAGCAACCGCTTGCGGCCGAAAAAATTCGCGAAGTGGTCCAACGAGCGAAGTTGATCGGTGATCGTGAGAAGCTGGCTGACCAGACGTTCGCACGCAAACCAATCGATGAAATCTTGAAGCGAGAACTGAAAGCGGCCGTCGATCAGGGCGGTTTCTAGTTCCGTTTGTCCGACCTGAGACGTGGCGGTCGTTCAACTTCCAATGCGATTTGGAACGTCGGTTGATCAGCGTTTGTTTCGCAGTTCTCGCTCGATCGGCAATTTGTTTGTCTGAGTTATCGCTTCGATATTTGGTTTTTTGGCGGTGTGGTCGATCTTGGTGATTGACGATCCGCCAAAATGTCCAGCTCGGGATTGCTTGCAAACAAGATCGACCAACGGCGATTTTCTGTCGTTTTCCGCCATTAATCTTCGTTCAACCACCACACTTTCTGCGCCGGTTTGTTGTTGTCGTAGCAGTCGTTTTGAGAACGTCTCGCAGTTGGGGGGCAGCGGATCCGCGGCAATTCGTTGGCCGATTGCCGTTCGATCTGCCAGAAAGGCTCTCATGTGCGTTGCGTTCGACCGCAAAGTTCCGCCAGTCCGCAAGAGATGGTGCGTTAATACCCCACTCGAGCGATGGGAAGGGGGTTCTGAGTTGCAATTCCCGTCGTGGCTTGGAATAATAGTCTCGCTAGCGATCGAACAGACCGGCGACTGCCGGATCGCGTCGTCTCTTATCTCTTCGCCTATGGACACCGCCATGAAAACCAAACCATCCGGTTTCACTCTTGTTGAATTGCTGGTGGTGATCACCATCATCGGCATCTTGATGGGCCTGCTCATCCCCGCTGTGAACTCAGCCCGCGAAACAGCCCGTCGCAACCAGTGCAGCACCCAAATCAAAAACCTGTCCTTGGCGGCGATCCAGTACGAAAACGCCAAAGGCGAACTGCCTGGATACGTACAGAGCTTCGGTCGTTTTACCGGAACGGCCGATCCCTCGGATCCCGGTAACACCGGCGGCGGGAATCATATGAAGATTGGTACTTGGGCGGTCGCTCTTCTGCCTTGGCTTGACGCTCAGCCTACGTATGAGCACTGGAGCGAAGACCGGTATCCAGTTAGACACACTGGTGCCTCAGGTTCCGAGCACGAAGCGACCAGTGGCGCAGCTGGAAATGGCTATCACTCTCTGGCTGCTCCGAACTTGGTCATTATGCAATGCCCTAGCAATCCGGTAGCACAGGGCGAAAGCGGCAAGAACAGCTACATCGCGAACACTGGCTTTGCTCATTTTTTCACTGCTCCCGATGGAACGATTGGCACGGCACTTCCTATATCTGGGACAATGTCCTCCGCTGCGACTGCAATATCATTTGAAAACTCGCAAGATCGGGCGAATGGCGTCTTCAATTGCAAATACAATATTGAAGGCGGAAAACACCAATACGAAGGACCTAAAGTAAGACTTGATGATTTCAAGGATGGGGCTGGCAATACAATGCTTTTCTCTGAGAATGTTCAGGCTATGCCGTGGCACCGTGTAGGTTTCATCAATGCAACTGATCTACCAGCGAATGAAGCAGACCCATTCGTCAATTACGACAGCAGCAGTGCAGCTGGGTTGCGGGTTTTTGCTGCACGATTTTCGAATGGTATGGCTTGGCATTATGCAGACCCCGACGCATCGAAGGGTTCCGCCTTCCCTTGGAATAGCAAGGTTGGCGTCGTCCCAATGGATACTGCTACCTTCACCAAGCTTCGGATAAACGGTGGTGGAACGTCAGTTTCCGACGAGATTTTCAATTTGCAGATGGACGCCGGAAATTCGCCGCAGTTGGCGAGACCATCTTCCGCTCACACCGACGGTGTTAATGCTGCAATGGCAGATGGCGGAACTCGATTCATTCCAGATAGTATTGACTACCGTATCTATCAAGCATTGCTTACCCCGCGTGGGAAGAGCAGCCATGTGCCTTGGCCTGAGTACGTCCTTAATGAAGAAGCATTTTAAGGTCTGATAATCGACATGTGTCTTACTCTAACGCTTCGTCGGTCAAACTACCAATGAATGGTAGTCGATGACGAAGCGATGCGAGCTGACTGTGCACCATAAGGAGTTGATCCGCGATGTGGTCTGCACCCTGGGTAGGAAAACGGCCGGCCGTGGCGGCTGATCGCTCAAGCGGCCCGATGCGGCCCTGGAGCGAAGAACAGGGGCGGCGTAGGTGATAGTGCTAGCAGTCAGGTATGCGGCTGAGCTGCTAATTCATTATTCGTTGCATCGTAAGCAGGCTGGCTGATTTGGTGGATTGTCGCGTGCTGGCGCTGCGTTGCCATGTTTAGGAGGACACAGAGGGTAAAGGCGATTCAGCCTAAATCCTTTCAGCCCGAGACTACCGAAAGTTGTCATCGGCTGGGACGTAGTTGCATTCTGCTTCTAGTGGTTCGTCAAACTCTAATTTTAGGATATGGAATGCTCCCCAAAACCTGGTCCAGGGGTTATGAAAGTCTTGAGCCAATTCCGGCCGAGTATTTTCCATGAGCAAGAAACGACGACGACATTTAACTGAACAGATCATCAAGAAGCTACGCGATGCGGATGCCATGCTGGCGGCCGACAAGAGCGTTGGCGAAGTCCTGCAGGCTCTCGAGGTCAGCGAAGCCAGTACGGCGGCATGAAGAGCGAAGAGGCTCAAAGCGCTTGAGGAAGAGAATAACCGACTCAAGAAGATCGTGGCCGACCAAACTTTGGACATCTCGATGCTGAAGAAGATCACCAAGGGAAACTAACGACCCCTCGGTCGCGACGCGCGGCGGTGCAAGAGCTTCAAACGAAGTTCGACGTGTCCGAGCGACGTGCTTGCCGCGTGCTCGATCAAC